>Ga0310123_10000891_pt1 | contig 26050 bp, 24 predicted proteins | sample CB6_AW_1057_MG_FD_203505 | JGI IMG/M metagenome (GOLD analysis project Ga0310123, IMG submission 203505) | Marine microbial communities from Western Arctic Ocean, Canada - CB6_AW_1057 | ecosystem: Environmental > Aquatic > Marine > Oceanic | place: Canada: Western Arctic Ocean | collected... | reverse complement strand
CGGGGTTGGAAAACGCAAATCCTGGCGAAGTACGCGACACGACCGGCCTCCGACCTGGGCGTCCTTACTCTCCTGCCGTAGTAGAACGGGCGAAAGTGTTCATTCGCCAAGAGCTCGCGGCGAAGGGAATTCCCTTCGTGAACATCGAGGAGAGAATCGAGTCGATCGAGGGTCGTGAGAAGGAAATCATCCTTTACCTCGACGTCACCGAAGGTACGCGAGTCACGGTGGCCGACGTGGTCTTCGAAGGAAATATGGTTTTTTCGGACGAGGAGCTCCGCGGCGCGATGTCGGTCCAAGCGGAGGGATTCTTCTGGTTCAACGCTGGATCCTATGACCGGCAACGATTCGATCAAGATCTCCAGATAAATCTCCCCAGCTTCTACAGCGGCCGGGGCTACCTGGATTTCAGGGTATTGGGCGATTCGCTGGTCATCGACCCCACCACGGGCAAGACCCGCATCGAGATCGCTGTCGAGGAAGGACCTGTCTATCGTCTCGCTGATTTTTCGATCTCGGGCAGTAGCGAGTTTTCCAATGAGGAGTTGGGGCGAATTTTCAGGCCGGAAAGAAGCGGCTTGTTTTCCGGTGACGGGAACGATGGCGACGCACTACCCATCTTCAATGCGGCTCAGTTCAATGCGGCGACGGCCGAAGCGGGCCAGCGGTATCTGAACGAAGGATATCTCTATTCCCAGGTCGTGCCATTCGTCGATAAGAATCCTGTCGAGGAGGGGCAGCCGCCGACGGTCAACGTAGGCTGGAGTATCGTGGAAGGAAGTCAGGCATACGTCGCCCGAGTGGATATCGAAGGGAACGAATACACCTACGAGAGGGTGATCCGCGACAAGGTTTTCGTCTTGCCCGGAGATGTATACTCACAGGACCGGCTCATCCAGAGCTTCCAAAGCGTTTCCTCGCTCGGTTACTTCGAGGTCCCGATGGAAGCGCCGTCTATCATACCCAACGCGGACGGGGACGTGGACCTCACGTTCAAGGTGACGGAAAAACCGACCGGTGCAGTGAACTTCGGGACGTCGGTAGGAGGCGGTGTGGGTGGGATCGCCGGCTTCGTCGGATACGATCAACCCAATCTCTTCGGCAAAGGGAAGTCCGGGAGCCTGCGGTGGGACTTCGGGCCCTACCAGAACAACCAAACGATCAGCTATACCGACCCGGGCGTCCGCGGGTCCCTCGTGACGGGGGCGGTCAATCTGTTCAACGCCCGCGACCGATTCATCAGTTTCCGGTCCGGTCGACGGCGGCGGACGGGGTTCAATCTTCGATTGGGTTTTCTGTTGCCGGGTGCACGATTCACGAGATTTTTCACCGGGTACGGACTTTCTCGCACGGCCCTGACACTCCGATCGGGTGAGGATGTTTCCCTCTTCGGGCGTCCGGCAGGCGCGCAGAGTACGATTTCGATGGGCATCACTCGCTCCACCCTCAATCACCCGATATTCCCCACGGTCGGTTCCAGACAAAGGGTCAACGTCGAGTTGACCGGCGGACCTCTGGGGGGTGACGGACAATTCGTCAAAACCACGGCAGAGGGTAGTTGGTGGCTTCCGGTCGGGTCGGCGGGTGGCAATCCGGATTCGCCGGGTTCGGGCGTGACCTTTGCCCTGGGCATGACGATACGCACCGGGATGCTCCAGGGAAACAGCGAGCCGTTTCCGTTCGATCGATTTTGGATGGGCGGCGTGCAGTTCGGTGAGCGCTTGAGAGGGTACGATGAGACGACGGTCACCCCTCTCGGCTATTTTGAGGATCGTTCGAGAGACATCAACGACATCAACCGACTCGGCGAAGCGTTCCTTTCTGTGAGCACTGAATTCGCCATGCGGCTTGGTTCGCAGATGTCCGGAGCATTCTTTCTGGATGCGGGAAACGTCTGGCGGGACGCGCGGGAGATCGACCCGACGCGTATGTTCCGCGGGGCGGGTCTGGGAATTCAGTTGGTGACGCCGTTTGGTCCAGTGGGCCTGGACTACGCGTACGGATTCGACAAGACGGAGCCAGGTTGGCAGTTCCACTTCCGACTTGGCCCAGGCCTCTGACGTGGGGCTCTATTTCTAATGCGACGACTCATGAAAATTTCGAGCACGTTTATCGTGATGGCGGTGACGGCTACCGGCGTGGCCGCGCAGGGTGCCCCGAAAATCGGGTATATCAACTCTCAGGTGATCATCGCCCAGGATCCGACAGCGATTGCTGCCCAAGAGCAGTTCAAGCGGGAGATGGTTCCGTGGGAGAGTGAGCTCCAGGTGTTGGAGAGAGAGATCGCAGGGCTCCTCAATCAGTACCGAGCCCAGCAGGTCACGTTGACCGCTGGCACGAGGAGAGCCCGTCAGGAGGAAATCCTCCAGAAACAGGAAGCCTACCAAGCGCGCATGGAGCAGATCGAGGTGCAGGCTGCGACTCGACAGCAGGAGTTGGTCCAGCCGATCATGGAGCGCATCAACTCCATCATCCAAGATATTCGGGAGGCTGGCGGCTACACCTTTATCTTCGATGTCGCGGGTGGGGGATTGATCGCAGCGGATGAATCTTTCGATCTGACCGATGAAGTCATGGAGAGGTTAGCTGCGGGAGCCCGCTGAGTGACGGCTGGCTCTGAAGCGAGCACGCTAGCGGAGCTCGCAGCCCTCATCGGGGGGCGTGCGGCGGGAGACGTCGAAATGCGCGTTACGGGTGTGGCGCCCCTGGACGACGCCAGCGACTCCGAGCTGGGGCTGCTCATCGACCGGAAGTATCTCAAGTGCCTCTCGGGTACCCGAGCCGGCGCGTTCCTCGTTTCCGAGGAATTGGACGCCGAGGTAGAGGATGGGCGAAGCCGTGTCGTCGTAGAGGATCCTCGGGCGTCGCTCCCGACCCTTTTGGACCACTTCCATCCTCCCCCACCACGGCGTCCGGGAATACATGAGAGTGCGGTCGTCGGAGAGGGTGTGCGGTTGGGTGTCGAAGCCAGTATCGGCCCCTATGTGGTGATCGATGACGATGTCACGATAGGCGATCACGTGACGCTCCATCCCCACGTCGTGATCGGTCGGGGAGCCTCCTTGGGCGACGACGTGACGCTTCACCCTCATGTGGTGCTCTATCCGGCCACTCAGCTAGGGGATCGAGTCGTCCTTCACGCGGGCGTTCGGATCGGCGTGGACGGCTTTGGTTACGCTCGTTCCTCTGCCGGCCTACAGAAGATCCCGCATGTCGGAGCCTGTGAAATCGGCGACGACGTAGAGATTGGAGCCAACAGCTGCGTGGACCGGGGCTCGATCGGCCGCACACGTCTCGGCAAAGAGACCAAGCTCGACAACCTCGTCCACATCGCTCATAACGTCTCTATCGGAGATGGCAGTTTCATGGCGGCTCAGGTAGGGATCGCCGGCTCTACATCCATCGGCAGTGGGACCCTTTGGGGCGGACAAGCAGGAGCGGCCGATCATCTCAACATTGGAGATGGTGCACGGATCGCGGGGCAGGCCGGGTTGACCGAGGACGTTCCTCCGAACAATACGATGGTGGGTTTTCCCGCACGGCCTCGGGTGGAGTTCCTCCGGGCTATGGCGGGTGCGTACCGGCTCACGGCGTTGCGTCGACGTGTCAGGGTGTTGGAGCGACTCTTGGCAGTGGCTGACGATACCGACGAGGGCGAATAGATCACACTACACGTTCCGGTTATGCTTAGTGCTGTTCTAAGTCCTGCGATCCGGAGTGTCATCAGGACTCCGGATCGGAGTTTTAACGTGCTCGCATCACGAATCACCGTGGTGGGGTAACGCGAGACCAACGCCATGGATTGTCCGAAGCAACGCACGTTCGCCGGGGAATGCACCCTGGAAGGTATCGGTGTCCACTCCGGGGAGCCTGCCTCGCTGACGATGAAGCCCTCCGAGGCAGGAGGCGTTCGATTCCGTCGGGTGGACTTGGACGGCTCCCCTGAGATCCCTGCGAACCTGGAACACGTTGTCGGTACCGACCACGGGACCAGCTTGGGCGCCGGAGACGCCACGGTCCTGACGGTGGAACACGTCCTGGCGGCCCTCGGAGTCGCAGGCATCGATCACGCGGTCTTGGACCTGTCCGGATGCGAGCCACCTATTCTCGACGGGAGTTTTCTCGCCTACCTCGATGCGGTCTCCGAAGTGGGCACCGTGGAACTGGATGCCCCGATCGAGGTGGTCAGCGTCCGCAAGGCGCTGACCGTTGCTGTGCCGTCGGGCGCATCGTACGTGGCGACACCCTCGAGCACTTTTCGCATCTCGGCCACGATCGATTTCGAGCACCGAGACATCGGGCGACAGTTCGGTTCATTCGAGATCAATGAGGACGCCTTTCGCCGCGAAATTGCTTCGGCCCGGACGTTCGGTTTCCGTGAACAGGTAGAGGAACTGAGAGCCAGAGGCCTGGCTCAGGGGGCCTCGTTGGAAAATACCATCGTTCTGGATGAGAACGGGGTGATGAACGACCGGCTGCGTTTCAGCGACGAGTTCCTGCGGCATAAAGTGGGAGACCTGATCGGTGATTTGGCGCTGATCGGGGGGCGTTTGCAGGGACATATCGTGTCTGAGCGACCGAGCCACGAGGGCAACATTGCTCTCGCACGGGCGCTCCAGAGTCAGAACAAGTCGAACGAGTCCGTCTATCCCCTTGAGGTCGCGAGAGTGATGGACTACCTCCCGCACCGGTATCCCTTCCTGATGGTGGATCGAGTGTTGGAGTTCGAGTCGGGCGTACGGATCGTCGGGCTCAAGAACGTCACCATCGACGAGCCATTCTTCCAGGGACACTTCCCGGGTCATCCAATTATGCCAGGCGTTCTCATCATCGAGGCGATGGCACAGGTCGGGGGCCTCCTTCTGATGGATACCGTACCCAATCCAGAAGAAAAGGTCGTCTACTTCATGTCGATGGATAAGGTCAAGTGGCGTAAACCGGTAATCCCCGGGGATCAACTGATCTTCGAGGTCGAGATGGTCCAATTTCGGAGGAAGGTTTGCAAGATGAGGGGTGTAGGGAGGGTGGACGGGAAGATCGTTGCGGAGGCGAACATGATGGCGAGGATCATCGACCTGTGACTGACCCATACTGGGAATCGGGAAATCAGGCCGAGGTTGAAGTCCATGCGACCGCGATCGTAGATCCGGGAGCGCGTCTCGGCGACGATGTGTCGGTCGGGCCCTATTCGATCATTGGGCCAGGCGTTTCTGTCGGCACCGGTACCACCATCGCTTCGCATGTGTTGGTGGAACGAGACACGACGATTGGCGAGCAGTGCCAGATCGCCCAAGGAGCCGTGCTCGGGAGCGACCCTCAAGACCTGAAGTACGAGGGCGAGGCCTCGCATCTCTACGTGGGTGATCGCACGGTAATTCGCGAATATGCCACGCTCAACCGAGGCACACGTGCCACGCGAAAGACGGTGGTGGGAAGTGACTGCCTGATCATGGCCTATGCCCATGTGGCCCACGACTGCGCGATCGGCAGTTATGTGATTCTGTCGAATTCGGTAAACATGGCGGGGCACGTGGTGATCGAGGACTGGGTGATCATCGGCGGATTGACGGCGATTCATCAGTTCGTGAGGATCGGCGCACATTCTTTTTGTGGGGGCGGCTCTCGCATCCCACAGGATATCCCACCCTACCTACGCGTGGCAGGTAATCCGGCGAAATTGTATGGACTCAACTCGGTGGGATTCGAGCGTCGCGGTATCTCGGAGGAGGTGAGACTGGCCCTCAAGAAGACGTATCGGACGCTGTTTCAGTCGAAACTCAACCTCTCCATGGCCTTAGAGAAGGCGGAGGAAGAGGTGGAGCAGATCCCGGAAGTTCGCCACCTTCTCGCGTTCATCCGGGCCAGTGAGCGCGGTATCACCATCTAGAAGCATCACAATAGAGATCCATAGATGAAACCGAGATCCCCCGCGCCGGCGATCGGTGTCATAGGTGTCGGGAGCCTCGGCTATCATCACGCGAGGATCCTGAGTGGCCTCGCCGACACGGAAATGGTAGGCCTCTTCGACGTGAACGCCGAGAGGGCGGAGCACGTGGGCCGCGACCTCGCGGTAACGGCCCACGGTTCTCTCGAGGCCCTCCTCGATCAGGCGGACGCCGTGGTGGTGGCGGTTCCGACCGTCGATCACGAGTCCACGTCCGTTGCGGCTCTCGAGCGGGGCATCCATGTCTTGATCGAGAAGCCCATGGCGGCGTCGCTGGAAGAGGCGGATCGCATTTTGGCGGCGGCCCGCGGTACGGGCGCTCTCGTGCAGGTGGGGCATATCGAGCGATTCAACTCGGCGATCCTAGCGGCTCAGCCTTTCTTGGAGCAGCCTCTCTTCGTGGAGTCGCACCGTCTCGCATCATTCGTTCCGCGAAGCACGGACATCGCTGTCGTCTTGGACTTGATGATTCACGATGTGGACCTGGTTCAGAGTCTGGTTGGACGACCCATCACCGATGTCGCCGCCACAGGAGTGCCGGTTCTCACCTCGAGCGTGGACATCGCCAACGCGCGGCTCTCGTTCGATGGAGGTGCGGTCGCGAATCTGACGGCGAGTCGCGTGTCGATGGAGCGAATGAGAAAAATCCGCATTTTCCAGGCCTCGGGCTATCTGAGTCTCAACTTGGCGGACGGGACGGGGGAGTTTCTCCGGCTGAAGCGAGATCTGCCTTTCTTCGCAGAGGGGCAGGAGCGGGATGTTGAGTCCGACGCCGACTTGGGTCGGATCGTACATCGGGTCGTCCTCCAAGGTCGTGATGAGGAGCCCTTGGCCATGGAGCTCGTGAATTTTCGAGATGCGGTGGCGGGCCATGGTACTCCCGCCGTCAGCGGAGAGGAAGGGCGGTCCGCGCTCGAGGTTTCCCTTTTGATTGAGGAGCGCATCGAGGCCCATGTCGTTGATACGCGTACGGCGTGATCGGAAGAAAAATTGGATCGACAAGAAGAAGGGACTGCCTCCTAGGCGCCTGCTCGTCCTCCTGGCCGCCCTATTGGCCGTGATGTGGTATCTGGGTGTCGGGTTCTGACAAGGTCGGAGGTCGATCCGGACCCACGATCCTAGTGCTCGCCGGTGAAGCTTCGGGGGACCACCATGGCGCCCGTCTCGTCGGCGCGCTCAGACGGCGCTGGCCCGGGAGCCGTATCGTCGGACTCGGGGGGGAGGCGATGGGCGCCCAGGGTGTCGAGCTCTTCGCAGGGTTGGAGGAGCTGGCGGTCATGGGCTTCGCCGAGGTCGTCACCCGGATACCGTTTTTTCTCAGGCTGGAGCGCCGGATCCTCGCTCTCCTGGACAGTGGGAGCATCGACTTGGTCGTGCCGATCGACTATCCCGGCTTCAACTTGCGCATCACACGGGCCGCTCATCGCCGGGGCATTCCGGTGCTCTACTACATCGCACCGCAAGTCTGGGCTTGGAAGCCGGGTCGCGCACGGCGATTGGCGCAGAATGCCGACCGTATCGCCGTGATCCTCCCGTTCGAAAAGGAGGTCTTCGAACGCGTTGGTGCGGCCGTCACGTTCGTAGGCCATCCGTTGCTCGAGGAGGAGGTGTCGGAGCCGGACCGCGGGGAGTTTTGTCGACGATGGGGCCTGGACCCGGAGCGGCCGATTTTGGCGATCTTCCCCGGGTCCCGATCACAGGAGGTGAGGCGTCATCTGAATGTGTTTCTCGAGGCCGGCCGACTCGCCGTTGCCGATCATGCTGGACTCCAGTTGGTATTGGCCCGAGCGTCGTCGATTCCTTCCTCGTCCCTGAGCGGCTTCGATGTTCCAGTGGTAGACGACGGTCGCAGTCTTCTTGCACACGCCAGGGCGGCCCTCGTGAAGTCGGGCACGACCACATTGGAGGCGGCGCTGAGGGAGACCCCCTTCGTGACCGCGTACCGCACGCACCCTGTGACGTTCTTCCTCGCTCGGCGTCTGGTGCGTATCGACCGAGTGGCGCTCGCCAACCTCGTGGCCGGGAAGGACGTGGTTCCCGAAGTCCTTCAGAACGAGGTGTCGCCTGAACGTCTCGCCGAACTTTTGAGCCCTCTTCTAGACGTCGAATCACCGGTTCGGAAGGCGATGGTAGCGGAGCTCGCAGGCGTGCGTTCCGCCCTCGGTCAGCCCGGCGCGTCGGAGTGCGTCGCCGAGCTGGCGAGCGAGCTCTTGGAGCGTCTGTGAAGCAGGTGGGGTCGGGCTTGAGGCATTCCCTAGGCGGCGTCCTCGGACAGGCATTTCTGGAGTCGCTCTTCATGACGGTGCGCATCGAGCGGACTGGACTGGATAACTTGACCGAGTTTAGGGAGGCGAAGACGCCCATCATCTTCGTCTTCTGGCATGGTCGCTTGTTGCCACTCGTGCATGCACACCGACGTAAGGGTACTGCGGTGTTGGTCAGCGAACACGGCGATGGGGAGTATATCGCCCGAATCATTCAACGGTATGGCTTCCAGACGGTCCGTGGCTCGAGTACACGGGGGCGTGTGCGAGGACTGAGGGGGCTCATCCGAGCCGCTCGGCGTGGGCATGATTTGGCCGTTACTCCGGACGGCCCCCGTGGGCCGAGTCGCTCGGTGAAGGCCGGAGCGCTCATAGTGGCACGTTTGACTGGGCTGCCGCTCATCCCGGTCGGGGTCGCCGGCACCTCCGTTTGGACGGCGAACAGCTGGGACCGCTTCATGGTCCCCAGGCCGTTTTCGACCATCAGGATCGCGTACGGGCGTCCGTCCTTTGTTTCCGCGGAGGCGGATCAGGCAGAGATCGATGTCGCGACACGGGCGCTTCAGTCGGCTCTCACGGAGCTTTCGGAGCAAGTCGGTGATCGGATCTCGACATGAGGGCCGGGGCGGGGGGGCTTCGGCGCTTGTGGCGAAGAGAAAATGGTTGGCTCGACGGACTCTTCCGTACGGCGCTCCTTCCCGCCGAGGGCCTATACGGGTCCGTCATTTGTGTTAGAAACCGGTTCTACGATCGCGGCGTCTTCGGTGCTGTGCGATCGCCGATTCCCGTGATTTCGGTCGGAAACTTGGCCGTCGGAGGGACAGGCAAGACGCCGTTCTCTGCATGGCTCGTATCTCAGCTTTCAGAGTCTGGGAGGCGACCCGCTCTGGTGACGCGTGGGTATGGCTCCGACGAAGTGCGCCTGCACGCTTCGTGGAATCCTGACGCGCTTGTCGTCGTCGATCGTCGCAGGGCTGGAGGGGTAGCACACGCAGCGGAGATGGGAGCGGACGTAGCGGTTCTGGATGACGGGTTCCAACATCGCCGGCTTTGGCGGGACATCGACATCGTGCTGATAGCCGCGGAACACGGCACCCGCAACGCGCTTCTCCCCCGTGGGCCCTTCCGGGAGCCCATCGGCGCATTAGCCAGAGCCCATGTGATCCTGGTCACTCGAAAGACGGCTGATACCTCGGAATCCGTTCAAGTGGAGGCCGAGATCGGCGCGGCAGCCTCCCGGGCCGTCCTCGGCCGGATACGTTTCAGGGTCTGCGGTTGGACCGATTTGAAGGGCTCTCCGGCGGAGAAGCCGAAGGGGGATGTGCTGGTCGTTAGCAGTATCGCGGAGCCCGAATCGTTCTTGGAAATGGTTCGGTCAGAGGGGTTGGGGCCCGCCGAGGCTTTCGCATTTCGGGACCACCACGAATTTACCGAGGCCGACGTGGCGCGCATCAGGGTCCTAGCGCGGCAGCGCGACCTCGTGACGACCGAGAAAGACGCCGTGAAACTCAGCCGGTTTTCCGACATGTTGCCTGATGCCTACGTCCTCAGGATCCAGCCGGAGTGGGAGTCGGGGCAGGATGAAGTGATGGCCCTCATCCACGGTGTGCTCGGGGAAGAGAGGTGAGGGTCACCGTGCTCGTCGTGGGGCGGGCGGGGACGCCCTTTCGCGACGCTATTCATGAGTACGAGGAGCGCGCCGCCCGTTACTGGAAATTGCAGGTGATCGAGGTCTCGTCCGGGGCAGGAGGAAAGGGTAAGGCTTCTCCCGAGCGCGTGACGCACGTCGAAGAGGTCAAGCTGCTGAATAAGATCCCGAGCGGAGCTGAGGTGGTCGCTCTCACACGGCAGGGGAAGGCCATGACTTCGACGGAGCTCGCACGGTATCTGGGGGGGAGGGCCCTCGCATCCACGCGCGAAGTCTGCTTTGTCGTCGGAGGGGCCTACGGGCTTGGTCCGCGTGTCATGGAAAGGGCAGACTGGACGCTCAGCCTTTCGTCTACAACGCTCCCCCATCAAATGGCTCGCCTACTTCTTGCGGAACAAGTGTACCGCGCGGGAACGATCTTGCGAAACGAACCCTACCACAAGGGGGGATCCTGAAGCCTCTCCGGTCGGGTCACGTGCTATCTTTTCACGCATACGCCATAGCCTACGAGGTCCGACTGAGGACCTGTTTGGAGGTCGTCTGAATTTCGATTTGCTGATTGAGAAGCCCAAAGGATCTCCGCTCGTCGAGGAGTACCTGAATGGGGCGACTGGTGGCGGGCGGTTCTATTCCGGGTCGTGGCGCGAGTCGGTGGCCTTCGGTGCCGTGATGGACGCGGTGGATGGTCGCTTCGATCGGGATCGGCGGCGGCAGGCCCTCGAGTGCGTCCGGCCTTCGGCCGCGGTACCGCAGGCGCGCCTCGATGAATGGATCGAAGGAGGCGGGCTCATGGTGACGACCGGCCAGCAGCCCGGGCTCTTCGGAGGCCCCCTTTACTCGCTCTACAAAGGACTCACGGCTGTCCGTTTGGCCGCGCGCCTAGAGCTTGTGCTCGAGAGGCCTGTCTTGCCGGTCTTTTGGGTGGCGTCGGAGGATCACGACTGGGCCGAGGCCGACCACACGTATCTGATCGACAAGTCCAACGAGCTCGTTCGACTACAGGTGGATGATCCTGACCACGGGGAACGCGCGCTCCATCGGATTCCTCTGGAGAAGGAATTGGAGAGGGCGGTGGCGGCGGTCGTTCAAGTTCTGCCGACGACCGATTTCAGCGGCCCGTACGTCGAACTGCTCCGAGACTCTTATCGTCCGGGCTCCACGCTGGCGGATGGGTTCTCCGGGCTCATGGGAGGGCTCCTGGAGCCCCTCGGAGTTCTCTTTGCAGATGCGGCTGGCGATGCGTTGAAGAAGGCTTCCGTGCCCGTCTTGCTGGATGAGCTCGATAACGCGGAGGCCCACGAGGAACTGTTGAAGGCCAACTCGAACGAGATCGAAGGCGCCGGATTCTCCACGCAAGTTCCGATACTCGATGGCGGGGTCAACCTGTTCCTGGAGGGCCCCCGAGGTCGGGAGCGACTCTATCGCAACGGAGGAGGCTTCGAGCTCCACCGCTCGGGTGAGATCGTGTCCTCTGAAGAGATCCGGGACCGAAGTCGACAGGACCCGCGCTCACTGAGCCCGAACGTCCTCCTCCGACCGATCGTGGAGAGCTCCGTCTTCCCGGTTGTCAGTTATGTGGCCGGTCCGGGTGAGATGGCGTACTACGCACAGATCCGGCCTTTGTATGAGGCTTACGGACTCAAGATGCCCGTCATTTTTCCACGACACTCGGTTACGGTCGTCGAGGCCAAGATTCGCAAGAAGCTCGACAAGTTCGGGCTGGATGTGGAGAGCCTTCACCGACCGCAACACGAGGTGGTATCCGAGCTGGCCCGTCAGGAGATGCCCGACGAGGTGCGGCGGGCCCTCGGCGAGCTCAGGGGAGCTATCGGCAGTGGAGCCGGACGACTCATGAAGGCTGCCGTGTCGATCGATGCGACGCTGTCCGGCCCAGTGACCCATGCACGCAACGCCGCGCTCGCGGGCTTGCAGGACGTGGAGCGTAAGATCGTACAGAGCGTGAAGCGTGAAAATGAAATTGCGCTTAGACAGGTAGAGGCGGCGCAACGACACCTCTTCCCAGAGGGCAAGCCACAGGAACGGATCCTGAACCCGCTCTATTATTTGACCCGATACGGGAACTCATTCATCGAAGCCCTAGTAGAGAGTTTCGAGGTGGATTTGCCCGACATGACGGAGTAGGTTCAGTCACCATGATCCAGATGATCTTCATTTTGGTTCTCCTCATCCCAATCCTGGCGATTGTTCTCGATTCCCCAGTGGGGCGGGCTCTCGCGGGACGGTTGGAGCGACGGAATCTCGGGTCCGGGGACGATGTGACTGCAGAACGGCTTTCCTACTTGGAGGGAGAGCTCGAGCGTCTGACGACCGAAGTCCGCCGCCTTGAAGAGGAGAGCCAGTTCCTGCATAAGCTCCTCACCGAACGACCCGCCTCGGAGGCACTTCCGCCCGGTGAGCGGGGGGACGGATAGTCTGGCGGCTCAGGTGAATCCACGGTCCCGCGCCGCCTTTCTGGTCGGCACGGGTATTTTTTTCAGCCGTATCAGTGGGTTCATCCGCGACATCGTGTTCGCATTTTTCTTTGGGAACACGGGGTTGGCCGACGTCTGGCGGGTTGCCCTCAAGACCCCGAACGTGATCCAAAATCTCCTGGGTGAGGGGACGCTGAGCGCCTCGGTTATTCCGGTCTACTCGGAGCTTTTGGAGGAAGAGCGGGCCGAGGACGCGGGCCGTTTCGCCGGCGCGGCGTTGGGGATTCTCTTGGTCGCGGCCGGCGGGGCCGCACTCACGGGTGTTTTGTTGGCACCCATTTTAGTACCCCTCGTGCTCCCTCGTTGGGATGCCGAGAAAGTGAATTTGACCGTCACGATGGTTCAAATCCTCTTCCCGATGACTGCCGTGTTGGTCGCTTCTGCGTGGGCCCTCGCGATCCTGAACAGCCATCGGCGCTTCTTCGTCTCCTATGTGGCTCCCGTCGCGTGGAACGGCGCGATCCTGGCGACGTTGTTGGGGTTGGGCTTCGGACTCGGATGGTCGGGCCAGAAACTCGTGCTGGCGGTCGCGTGGGGTGCGCTGGCGGGTGGCGTGCTGCAGTTCACCGTACAACTCCCATACGTGATTCCTCTGCTCCGGCATTTTCGATTTTCACTGGGTCGGCGTGTAACGGGAATCCGAGAGGCCGTTCGCAACTTCATTCCCGTCGTTGCCGCACGGGGCGTCGTCAACATCGGTAGCCTGTTGGAGGTGTTCGCGGCCGCCCTGCTCGCCGAGGGGGCCGTTGCGGCTCTCGGATACGCGCAGACCCTTTATTTGCTTCCGATTTCACTGTTCGGTATGGCGATCGCGGCTGCCGAGCTTCCCGAGTTGTCGCGGCAACGGGCGCTGCCCAAGGAAATGTTGGCGGAGCAGATATCGGCGGCTCTAGAACGGATCCATTTCCTCGTGGTCCCCTCGATGGTCGCGTTCATCCTGTTTGGTGATCTCCTGATCGGAGGGATCTATCAGCGTGGCAGCTTTCTGGCCACGGACACGCCGGTGGTCTATGCCGTGCTGGCAGCATACGCCCTCGGGCTTGTCGCGACCGCGGGTTCTCGGGTGCTGTCGAGCGCGTTCTACGCCCTGCGGGATACCCGCACGCCGGCCAGGATGGCGTATCTCCGTGTGTCCGTTTCACTGGCGCTGGGTGTGGCACTCATGTTCCCATTGGACCGATTGGGGGTAAGCGGACTGCACTACGGTGCCGTCGGGTTGGCGCTGGGGAGCGCAGTGGCTGCCTGGATCGAGTACATCTTGCTCAGGAGGAGCTTGGGTCGAGCCGTCGGGCCGCACGGTGCCAAGGCCGGGGTTCGTTGGCGGATCTCGGTGGCCGTACTGGTTGCCGGAATCGTCGCGGTCGTGGCCAAATGGATGTTGGGTTTCAGCGTGCCGGGGAGGGATGCGCTCGTTCTCGAATGGTTTGGGGAGCGACTCGAGTGGCTCGTATTGCCGACGCTCGCGATGGGAACGGCCCTCGTATTCGGCATGTCATATTTGGCCGTTGCCTCCCGTCTCGGCGTGGGAGCCCCACTCACCCAGGTGCTCCGGTGGGGTGCGAGGCGCCCGTGAGCGAGTCCTTTCGGGGCCTCTCATGATTCAGGATCAACTCAGAGGATTGCCCGCGCGACCGGGCGTCTACCTCCTCAAGGATGACGTCGGTACCGTCGTCTACGTCGGCAAAGCCAAGTCACTGAGGCCACGGGTGAGGAGCTATTTCCGGGGCTCCAACCACTCACTCAAGACGCTGGAGTTGGTTCGCCACGTTGACTCGGTGGAGACGATCATCGTCGGCTCGGAGGCCGAGGCCCTGATTCTCGAAGCCAACCTCATCAAGGAACATCGGCCTCGATTCAACATCCAGCTCAGGGACGACAAGCGCTACCCTTACATCAAGGTGACTACGAACGAGCCGTTTCCGAGGGTGTTCGTTACGCGGAAGCTTCACTCGGACGGTTCACGGTACTTCGGACCCTACACATCAGTCGGGTTGATGCGGGAGGCCTTGGACGTCATCAAGAGGCTGTATACGGTCAGATCCTGCCGCTACAATCTGCCCTCCGAGACACCTAAGCGTCCCTGTCTCGATTACCACATCGGACGATGCAGGGCACCCTGTGTAGGTCTCCAGGACCAGGACTCATATCGAGCGATGATCGACGTGATCCTGAAGATACTCGATGGTGACACCGAGGACGTGAGGCAGGGTGTCGAGGAACGGATGCGAGAAGCTTCGCGGGGTCTAGAGTTTGAACGAGCGGCCCGGCTACGTGATGTTCTCAGCGGGCTGGATGCCCTCGCCCGGCATCAGCGAGTTGAAAAGCTGAGGGGAGGGCACTACGACGTCGTCGGATTGGCGCGAGACGGTGACATGGCGGCGACCGTGGTCATGCGTATCAGGAATGGCGTGCTGTTGGGTCGGGACACGCAGAGGTTCTCCGGGATCGGGGACGAGACCGATGCGTCCCTCGTCACGACGTTTGTTTCCCGGTACTACCTCAGTCGAGGTGTTCGCACGCGCCGCGACCTGCCTAAGGAGATTCTGATCCCGGAGGCCTTTCCTGATCAGGAGCTCGTAGAGGAGATCCTCGCAGACGAAGCCGGGAGGCGGGTCGAGGTGCGGGTGCCGCAGAGAGGTGCCAGGAGACGTCTCGCGGAACTTGCCGGGGACAACGCGCGCCATGCGCTGGAGGATCGTCTGGCGGCTTTGGAGCAAGTCGAAGACCGGGCGGACGAAGTGTTATACGACCTGCGAGACCGTCTTGATCTGAAAGTCGTCCCTAGGCTCATGGTGTGCTTCGACATCAGTCACACGCAAGGGTCGGAGACCGTCGGCGGTGCCGCCGTATTCGAAAACGCCGAGCCGAAGAAGGCGGAATACAGGCACATGCGAATCAAAGGAGACTGGGGAAACGATGACTACCGCTCGATGGAGGAGGTGGTCACTCGTTATTTCCGCCGCAGGCTCGAGGAGGGGAGGCCACTCCCGGATTTCGTCCTCATAGATGGGGGGAAAGGTCAGTTGGCGGCCGCGCAAAAGGCTCTCGCCGGGCTAGGCGTTACGGATGTAGCGTTGGCAGCCCTAGCCAAGCGGGAGGAGTTGGTCTATCGGCCCGGTCGGAGCGAACCGTTCCGTCTCGGGCGAAAGAACAAGGCGCTTCACGTTCTTCAGAGGATTCGGGACGAGGCCCACCGTTTTGCCGTGACCTACAACCGAAAGCTGAGAAGGAAGCGTACCATCCGAAGCGATCTCTCTCAGATTCCCGGCATTGGTCCGGAGAGGCAGAAGATGTTGCTTCTCCGGTTCGGGTCCGTTCGTGGTGTGCGAAGTGCGACGCCCGAAGAAATTGCACGAATTCCCGGGGTGAGCGGTGTGCTGGCGGCTCGGATACTGGCGTATCTCGGTCGTTGATCCGCCTGTGTTTTTCTCGCAATTATCTGAAAAACGACTTCTGGATGAAACAAGGTGGCCCGCTTACAGTAAAAGAGGGAGTCTGATCACACGGATTGCCGCTTGTTTTAGACGGCTTTACCTTCAGTGTGGTCCGAATACAAATGTGTTTCAGGAGAAAAACCAGATGTGGGTCAGAACAGGAATCATTCTCTCGGCGATTGGGTTGATGTCCATCCCGCTTCAGGCGAGAGCGCAGGACGCGACTGAGCAGCGCACCCCCGATATGACGCGACACCTGGTCGTGGCGGCCGGACGCCTCCAGCAAGCTCAGAGTGAAGTGGAAGACTCGGTTCGCCTCGCGGCGTATCGGGCCGCGTTGGAGGTGGTTTACGAGGCGATCGAGGACGATCCTGGCAATCCGGCGGTCTACCTCCATATGGGGTGGGCCCGCATCGGACTGCATGAATATGCGGCGGCGGACAGCGCCTTCGACAAGGCCGAAGAGATCTACCCCGAGTACTTCGATGAGGACGATGGCACGGGGCCCTTCCGAGAGGACGGATGGATCGACGCCTATAACGATGCCGTCAACAGGGGGGAAGCCGGAGACCGGGAAGGTGCGGTGATGTTCTTCCGTTTGGCGAACGGCCTGTATGACCGGCGCCCGGAGGCGTATCTGAATCTGGGAACCCACCTGTACAACTTGGGTGACGCCGAGGGAAGTATCGAAGCGTGGGAGGGTGCGCTGCGTGTCATCGGATCTCCGGATTCCCGGCCTCCGGATGACGAGGCCCGGGAACTTTGGGAAGGGCAATATTGGGTGACGGCACAGACCAATTTGGCCCAGTTGTACGGAAGTGTAGGGCGCGCTGACGAAACGGTCAGAGTTTATGAAGAGCTGTTGGAACGGGACCCGAACAACACTCGGTTGCAGGGTGAGCTGGCCATGGCTATGGCCCAGTCGGGTGAGGGTGAGGGTGCACTGTCGGTCTACGACGCAATTCTCGAGACTGACGACGGTAGCCCGCTCGATTACTTCAACGCCGGTATCACACTCTACCAAGCAGAGTCCTTCGAAAAGGCCGCGATTGCGTTCGAGAAGGTGATTACGCGGGCTCCCATGTTTCGAGACGCCCTACAGAACTTGGCGGAAACGCTGCGATTGACGGGGCGCTTAGCGGACCAGATACCGCACTCGGCCAGGTTGCTCGAAATAGACCCCAACAACGAACGCGCTCTTCAGATGCATGTGAGGGCGCTCGCCCAACTCGACCGTCAGGACGAGGCTAGGGAGTATTTGACCCGCCTGCAGGATTTGGCGTTTATCGTTGAAAATCTCGAACTCCAGCCCAGATCGGACGGGGGGCGCGTCGTGGGCGTCGTTGTCAACAATACGTTGACCGTAGGAGAGTCGGTCACTCTGCGCTTCACGTTCTACGACGGTGAGGGAACCCCTCTTGGGACGGCTGATGCAGAAGTCCCGCTGTCGGATCCGAACACGGCGATGCAGTTCGATGTTTCGTTCGACGCCGAGACCATCGTTCTAGGTTACAGTTACGAGGTCATGCAGTAGGGTTTGAACTGACGAAGCAAAGTGGCCGGGCGCCTCCCGAGTGGGGCGCCCGGCCTTTTTTAGGCTAGCGCCAGCGTTTAGGTTTGGCGCGGTCGCGGGCGTAGCTCAGTTGGTAGAGCATCAGCTTCCCAAGCTGAGGGTCGCCGGTTCGAGTCCGGTCGCCCGCTTACCGTAAGATGAAACTCAGCAGGGACCTAGGGCCCCTGCAGCGTTCTTGTTTCTAGCCCTCGTTTGATCGCGCAGTAGCGTAGGCTCTTGTTCGGCGTCCCCCCGCGTCCGATGTCGACCACGTCGAGAACCCGTCCCCCCGATTCCTCCACGATACGCTCGACCTGTGATCGGGCGATGTAGTGCATCTCGATGGGGGGGAGCCCGCGCACGATTTTCCACACCCTCCGCAGATGTATGCGCCGAAGCGAATAGAGCCAAGCACCGACGGATCCGGGCTCGAGGGCCTTTCCATTTGGAACCTGAAAGACGGTAACTCCACCCGGGCGGAGAGTCCGGAAGATTTCCCGTATGTAGACTCTGGCCGAATCCGGCGGAATATGCTGGAGGGTCTTGTTGCTATACGCGAAGTCGAAGATGGCGCCTTCCAACCCTTCGATGTTCTCGGTCGCATTGACGAGATAATGGACGCGCTCACCGTGCGTGTTGTACTCATGGGCTCGCTCGATCATCGACTCGGAGATGTCCACACCGACGACGCTCTCAAAGTGATCGGCGAGCGCCTGACTGAGTCTCCCCACGCCGCATCCGAAATCGAGGGCCCGGTCTCGCCCGACGGTCAGGCCGAGGCGCTCCACGTAGGCCATGACGTTGGAGATTTCCTTCTTTCCCTCGTCGAAAAAGTCGGCCGGATCCCATCGATTGTGACGGAGCCCCTTCCGCGAGAGCACTGCGTACAAGGGATCGTCGCGACCGAGCGTTTCGAACGTCCTCTTAACGCTGACCAGGGCGCTCCTTCTACGCTCTGGTGTCGGTGTCAAAGGGGGATCTCCCTGGTGTCCCGGCGTGTAACGGAATCTTCCAAAAATTTTGTGATCAAAGACTCGTAGTGGGGTTGGGTTGATGATAAACCGGAAGGGGTAGATAACGCATGTCACCGCGCAAGACGATTCTCAGGGAGTTGGACCAGCTCCCGATCGATGAAGGAAGTGTGAAGTACGCTCGACCCAGCGCCATGCTCGGATTCGGCAAGCAGCCGACCAAGTATCATGAGGCTGTAACCGGACTGCTGAAAGAGCGCCTCATCGATGGCAAGAAGCATGACGAAGGCCACCTGGCGATCTCTCTGAACCCACACCGACTCGCTGCGGTGCGGAAAGAGATCCGACCTTGGTTCGCCCGCCCTTTGGTTTGGTTGGGTGCGATCGCGGTGGGAGGCCTCGTAGCGGCTCCGTTCGTGATTTGAGCTGCGCCCTAGTTCAATCCCGAATCCCCGGCCATCCAACCCGTGTATCCACGGGGGGACTGCACGTATAGGAAGCCGTCGAAGGATCCGAGGACCGAGACACCGGTCCCCGCCTCGACCGACTCCATGACCGGCGCCGTCAGGCTGGGACCACTTACCAGATCAGAGGCGTTGGCGATCACTTGGTTGCGAAGCGGTAGATTCGTGGCCTCCGTAAGCCGAGCGGCCACAAACCCGTCCTGACCGTCGGGGAGATGGACCCGATACCAGGACCCCGTGGCGGCGAGAACCCGCAGCGGAGTGTGTTCCTCTAGTTCTGCCACGACGGTGGATCGCCGACTCGGAGCACTCCTCAACCGGATGCCTTCGTTGACCGTCCGGGTCCAGGTGCCGAGATGATCGAGGGGTGCAGAAGCGTCCGGCAGCGTTCCGGCCGTCTGATATACGAAATAGTAAGGATCCACCGCACCCCGCCTATTCTGGTAGACGCTGAAATGCAGGTGAGGTGGGGTAGTACGGGCGTTCCCCGTGTTCCCGACCATGCCGAGGAGGTCGCCCCTCTTCACGATGGCGCCAGCCTGAACGACCTGACTGTCCAGATGCGCGTAATAGATCCTCTGGGGCTGCTCGGAGTCGTTGACCCAGACCACCTTGCCGCCAACGGGCGTCGTTCGCACGCGCGAGACACGCCCGTCAGTAGCAGATAGAACGGGCGTTCCCCTGGGCGCGAAGATGTCCACCCCGCGGTGCTGGCGTCGGCCACCGTCACGATCGTCACCGAACACACTCAGTATGGCTCGGGCAGAGCGACCCTGGACTGGAAACACCAAGGAAGCCGCAACCCGGAGGTCGATGCGGTAACGTCCTCCCCGGAGTAGCTCCGGCTGTAGTCGCACCACGTAGTCGGCCTGTCGTGTGGATACGTATTCCAGGTTCCCGGATTCTGATTCGGACGACAAGACGGGGAGGGGACTGAGAGACGCGTCCGCCGGCAGTCGATAGACGTCGACGAAGACGCGGGCCGGCTCGTTGCCTTCCAAGGTGACGTCGATGGAGAGCCGCTGGCCCCTCCTCAACCCCACACGATAACTTCTGGCTTCGGGGGTCTCCGCGAACAGAAAGCCCTCTTCCACGAAGGGAAGTCCGACTGAAGGGGCGTCCGACAATGCGGTGGCCGCCACGGTCGCCCACTCCGTGCCAAGGGCCGTCTCGGCAAGTCCTACAGCACTCAACGATTCGAAATAGGCTTCGTGGGGGGTCAACTCACGGAAGTCATTCTGGATCTGGTCCACCTGATCACAAGCCTGCACGAACAGGGGAAGGAGAAGCAACCATGGGTGTGAGGCCCTCGGCATTCTCCACATCGTTTCTGTCCTGAAGCGCTCGCTGATCATAAGCCACATGTACGCGTACGGTGCCGTCGGGTTCCTCCGGAGGATCCGGGGCCGTATTCGGCTTGCTATACCAAAATCGAACGGAATCGATGAAATTCATATACTTGAAAATTCTTAGACAGGTCCTGAAGGTCCCATGATCCGAATCGCCGAGATAGAAGCCGGAAGCATTGCAGACGATCTTCATCTGGAGATCGGCACCCGCATTGTCCGGATTAACGGAAAGCGAATTCGAGACGGGATTGATCTCACTTTTCTCCTAGCCGAGAGCGCGCTCGAGCTCGAGACCGTGACCGCGGCTGGAGAGGCAGTCCTGTATGAGATCGAGCGCGAACCCGGTGAATCGGTCGGCATAGTTCCGGCTCCGGACACGATTCGCGAGTGTGGCAACAAGTGTGTGTTCTGTTTTATCGACGGAAACCCGAAGGACGTCCGCGACTCTCTCTGGCTGCGCGACGACGACTTCCGACTTTCCTTCGCCTACGGAAGCTACGTGACGCTCACCAACTTGGGGCCGCGAGGTATGGAGCGCCTCGTAGAGCAGCGTATCAGTCCTCTCTATGTGAGTGTTCACGCGACGGAACCGGAGGTGCGGATTCGCTTGCTCGTCAACGACCGCGCCGGCCTCATCATGGACCAGTTGCGCTACTTGCTGACAAATGGACTGGAGGTTCATACACAGGTCGTGCTCTGCCCCGAATGGAACGATGGCCCGCATCTGGATCGTACGCTGGCGGACCTCTACGAACTCGGGGAAGGCGTACTTTCTCTATCGGTGGTGCCGGTGGGTCTCACCAAATACAATATGGGCCGGCCGGTACGACCGCTTACTGCGGAAGAGGCGGCGGCCGCGATAGGGCAGGTGGATCGGCGGAGGGCTATGGCTCTCGAAGAACGTGCGCGGGGCTGGTGCTACGCCGCTGACGAGCTCTACCTCGTCGCCGGGCAGGATCTTCCTGGAGACGACTATTACGATGAGGGCTCTCTCACCGAGAACGGAATAGGTGCCGTCAGGCGGTTCCTTCGAGAATTCGAATCCGACCTCCACAAACTGCCAAGCCTCCCCGACCGCTCGCTGCGGATCGTGACGGGGTCATCCATGGCGCCATTCCTGAGTGAGGAGGCGCCCCGGTTGGCGCAAGCGACCGGAGCGTCCGTAGAAATTCTGGACATCGAAAATCGCTTTTACGGGAAGGGCGTGAGTGTGGCAGGTCTTCTTGGGGGTGCGGACATTGTTGCGGGGGTCGGAGCGACCAGTCAGGACGAGGTAATCCTGCTGGCCGCGGAGGCCCTCAACTCAGACGATGTCTTTATCGATGACGTGCCAATTTCGGAGGTGAGGGCGGCTCTCGAGCCCGCCACGGTAGTCGCGGGTTACACGATCTTCGAGTGTCTGGAAAGTCTGTGAGCCACAGTCCATGAGCCGTTCGATGCCGATCGTCGCCGTAGTGGGGCGACCCAACGTCGGAAAATCCACTTTTTTCAATCGGGTCATCGGGCGTCGGTTGGCGATCGTCGACGACACGCCGGGTGTGACGCGCGATCGCAATTTCGCTAGGGCCGATTGGGCGGGTCGGCATTTCTTTCTGGTCGATACCGGAGGGGTGATCGAAGGGAGTGATGAGCCTCTCGAGCGCGCCATCCGTGAGCAGGCGTACGCCGCCGCTGGGGAGGCCGATCTGATACTCCTGGTGGCGGACGGCAAGGCGGGCGTTCACCCCCTGGACCAACGTCTGTCGGAGATCCTCAGAAAGAGTGGGCCACCCGTCCTGTTGGTGGTAAACAAGATGGACCGCATGCCCCAAGATGTGAGCCATTTAGATTTCTGGAGTCTGGGCATGGGGGATCCACTCCCCGTGAGCTCGATTTCTGGCAAGGGCTCCGGTGACCTACTCGATGCTGTCGTCGCGAATCTTCCCGACCAAGAGGAGGTTCTTGAGGATGAGGAAATCATCAGGGTGGCCGTCGTGGGGAAGCCGAACGTAGGGAAGTCGAGCTTCGTCAATCGGCTTTTCGGAGAGGACCGCGTCGTGGTCAACGAGAGGGCCGGTACGACGCGAGATCCCGTGGACACCCCCATGCAATATCATGGGCGGACCCTCATCTTCGTCGATACGGCCGGTCTCCGACGGCAATCCAAGGTTAAGGACTCGCTCGAATACTACTCTGCACTGCGAACCGCGAAGGTCGTGAGGGATGCGGATGTGTGCCTGGTCCTCGTTGACGCGACGGAGCCCATCCACGTGCAAGACCTCAAGGTGGCCGAACAGGCTTGGGAAGCGGGCGCGGCGGTGATTTTGGTCGCGAACAAATGGGACCTTGTCGACAAGGATCACCGAACCGCGCCACAATTTGAGAAGGATCTGATGGAAAGAGCGCCCTTTCTCCGGTGGGTTCCGGTGCTGTTCACGTCCGCTCTGTCGGGGCAACGAGTACGCAAGTGCCTCGATCTGGTCTTGCAGCTTCAGGAGACTCGCCACCAGAGAGTCTCAACCGCCGACGTGAATAAGGCGTTGGAAGCACTCCTTCGTCGTCAGCCGCCCCCCCACAGTCGAGGCCGAAGAATGAAGCTACGCTACGGGACTCAGGTTTCCGTGGCACCCCCGACCTTCGTCTTCTTCTGCAACCTTCCCGAGGATTTGCCTGAGCACTACAAGCGGTACGTTCACAACAGCCTGCGAGACCAGTGGGGGTTCATCGGCAGCCCCCTTCGTCTCCGCTTCAGAGAGAATTGATACGCGTGAACCCGATCCTTCTCACCGTGCTGGCTTATGCAATCGGCGCTACTCCCACGAGCTTCTGGGTGGCCAAGGCCGGTTATGGAGTCGACTTGAGGACGAAGGGCAGTGGCAATCTCGGAAGCACGAACACGTTCCGCGTGCTGGGCTGGAAGGCGGCTTTACCGGTGATGGTCATCGATGTGTTCAAGGGATGGCTACCGACTTGGTACTTCCCCCTCATCCAGTCTGAAGCTGCGCCTTGGACGTGGGCTCTCGCTTACGGAGGGGCGGCCATCTTCGGGCATGTCTTTTCCTTTTGGGTCGGCTTCAAGGGCGGCAAAGGGGTCGCCACGAGTGCTGGCCTGTTCCTGGCGGTGGCCCCGTGGGCTGTGCTCGGATCTTTGGTGGTATGGCTGGTGGTGGTGTGCCTTACAGGCACGTCGTCCCTCGGGTCCTTGAGCGCGGTACTCGCGGTGCTTCCGCTACTGTATGTCTTGCCCCATGAGGGTGGGCCGCCCGTGCTCTGGTTCACGATGGCGCTGGCCACGTTCGTGTTCTGGGCCCACCGCTCCAACATCCAAAGGTTGCTACGTGGCGAGGAGAGCTCGTTGCGGCAAGGTTCCGAGGATCCGACTTGACGCGCGTGGGAGTCGTGGGTGCAGGTAGCTGGGGGACCGCTCTCGCCTCGGTCTTGGCCAAGAAGGGTCATGAGGTTCACCTCTGGGCCTTGGAGTCCGAGGTGGTCGATGACATTCGTCGGTCACAGGAGAACAAGACGTACCTCCCCGGGAGCTGCCTTCCCACCAACCTCCAGGCCACGGAGGATTTGGGCGAGGCGTTGGCAGAGGCCGAGTTTGTTATCTCGGTTGCTCCGTCACAGTTCGTCGGGAACGTCATGGCCGATGCGGCGCAATACATCCGCGAGGATGCGCTCATCGTTAGCGCTTCGAAGGGGATAGAGATCGCGACGCTACGCCGAATGGATGAGGTGATGGGGAGTGTTTTCTCACCGGCACAGATGGAGGGCCTGTGCGTCCTGTCAGGTCCGAGCTTCGCTAAAGAAGTGGCGGACGAGATGCCGACCGCCGTGGTCGTGGCCAGTGCCTCCGCCGCTTCCGCCGTCCTCGTCCAGGATCTTTTTCAAACGAGCTACTTCCGCATTTATACGGGGAGTGACGTGGTGGGTGTGGAGTTGGCGGGGGCTCTAAAGAACGTCGTCGCCCTCGCTGCGGGAGTCGTGGTCGGCTTGGGATACGGACAGAACACCCTAGCAGCGTTGATCACGCGAGGCGTCGCCGAGATGAGGCGCCTGGGCATTGCCATGGGCGCCGAAGCTTCGACATTTGCGGGCTTGGCGGGAATAGGCGATCTCGTCCTGACGTGCACAGGTTCTCTGAGCAGAAATCGCAGTGTCGGATATCGGCTTGGCCAAGGAGAGACGCTAGAGGCGATTCTCGGGACCATGTCGGCGGTCGCCGAAGGTGTGAAGACGGTCCAGGCGGTTCATGACCTCGCCGAACGTTACGGGGTAGAGATGCCGATCTCCGAAGAGGTCTACGGGATCCTCGTGCTAGGTGCAGATCCGGCACAGGCCCTTCAGAACCTCATGGAGAGGGACCCGAAACCGGAAGAGTGGTACTGATGATGGAAGAGCCTATCGCGAAGAAGGTCTATTACTCCATCGGTGACGTGTGTGAGCTGACAGGATTGAAACCCCACGTGCTGAGGTACTGGGAAACTCAATTCAAGGTGCTCCACCCCACCAAGAACCGCGCGGGCAACAGGGTCTTTCGCGCGAAGGAAGTCGAGTTGGTCCTTCTCGTCAAGCACCTTCTGTACGAGAAAAAGTTCACCATCGATGGAGCCCGCCAAAAACTTCTGGAGATGAGGCAGAAGGGTGAGGTCGCCAAGGGTGGCAAGGACTTACTCGAACAAGAGTTCCTCACCGGTATCAAGAGAGATCTCCATCAGCTCAGGGACGTCTTGACCGCCCCAGCCAGTAGACTCGAGAGTTGATGCGCATTCTTTGTACCAACGACGACGGGTATCTCGCCCTGGGTCTTCGGGTGCTCTCGGCGGCGGCCGATCCGTTGGGTACGGTGACCGTCGTCGCCCCCGACCGGGAGCAGAGCGCCTCGAGCAACTCGCTGACCCTACATCGCCCGTTACGCTCACGGCGCTCGACGGAGGGTGCGATGGTCGTGGAGGGAACGCCGACCGATTGTGTGATCCTAGCGGTGAATGAGTTCATGGAGGACGCGCCCGACGTTTGCCTGTCTGGCATCAATCATGGATCCAACATGGGGGAGGACGTCCTGTACTCGGGAACGGTGGCGGGGGCTACGGAGGCGACCGTCATCGGTATTCCGGCGATCGCGATCTCGTACGCGGGAGAAGACTATGCGGTACTCGAGACGTGGACGGATCTGGTCACGGGCCTACTGCGAAGCATTCTCGAACAGGAGTCCTTTCCTGAGGATACGTTGTTTAACATCAATCTTCCTCCGACCCATCCGGCCAAGGTAAAGGGCGTGCGCGTGACCTCTCTGGGAAAACGACGGTACAGTGACACCATCACGCGAGCCCACGATCCCTCGGGAAGAGAGTACTTTTGGATCGGCGGCGGTGAAGTGAGCTGGTCCGGGGCCGAGGACTCCGACTTCGGGGCGATCGCGGACGGCTATGTGTCGGTTACGCCGCTGCACCTCGATCTGACCAACTACAAGCTCCTTGACGAGGTCCGTGGATGGCGGCTGAGCCTCTAGACGACCTGAGCTTCGTCGGATACCGAAGACAACTCATCGAGCAGATTCGCGGGCGTGGAGTCGAGGATCTCGAGATTCTTCAACTCTTCGATCGCGTTCCGCGTCACGCGTTCCTCCCCGAGGGTATTTGGCCGCGAGCGTACGAGGACGCTCCGATCCCGATCGGGTTCGGACAGACCGCCTCGCAACCGTCTCTGCAGGCTCTCTATCTCTCGCTCCTGAAGCCCACGGACGAGGACATCGTTCTAGAGATCGGCACAGGGAGCGGCTATCTGACGGCTTTGCTGGCGTTGGCATGCGACCGCGTCTATTCAGTGGAACGAATCCGGGAGTTGTCCGTGCGGGCCCGTCTCGCGTTGGACGCTCTTCGCTTGAAGAATGTGGCTCTCATGGTGGGAGATGGCACGATCGGATGGAGAAAGTACGCCCCGTTCGACATTA
>Ga0310123_10000890_pt1 | contig 26066 bp, 23 predicted proteins | sample CB6_AW_1057_MG_FD_203505 | JGI IMG/M metagenome (GOLD analysis project Ga0310123, IMG submission 203505) | Marine microbial communities from Western Arctic Ocean, Canada - CB6_AW_1057 | ecosystem: Environmental > Aquatic > Marine > Oceanic | place: Canada: Western Arctic Ocean | collected... | reverse complement strand
AAGCTCCCCCCTTCCTGATTGGGAGGGAAGTACAGGCCCGGCTCAATCGTAAGCACCATCCCGACCTCAAAACTTCGAGATTCTCCGTTCTGGGCATAGTCCCCCACATCATGGGTATCGAGCCCTAGCCAGTGTGATGTCCGGTGCGGAAAGAACGGCTCGTGGGCAGCCAACTCAATCAGCTCGTCTTCATCACCCGAGATCACACCCAGATCGCGGAGTCCACGCACCAGGAGTCTCACGGTCGTCGCGTGCACATGGGAGACGCGGACTCCGGGTCGAATCCGGCTGATCGCCTCCTGCCGAGCAAGCTCTACCACCTGATAAATGTCCCGCTGCTCGGCTGAAAACCTCCCTGAAACAGGAACCGTTCGGCTAATATCCCCAGAGTACATCCTGAATTCTGCACCGGCATCCACGAGAACCAGCTCCCCAGCCTCCATTCGTCTCGAGTTTTGGATGTAGTGGAGCACACAGCCGTTCGCACCCGAGCCCACGATACTGGCAAATGCCGGTCCGCCCGCACCCAATCTACGGAACGTGGCCTCCAGATCGGCCTCCAACTCCCATTCTCCCATTCCAGGACGCAGTTTCGAGAACGCGGCCCGAAAGCCTTGCACAGTGATCGCTGCGGCCTCTCGGATCGCCTCAACCTCTGAGGTATCCTTCCGAAGCCTGAGCTCGTCCAGGATCACTCCAGGGTCCATGACCCCCCGTGGCCCCACTCCTCTCCGGGTTCCCTTCGTTCGCGCCATCCTCAGGGCCTCCAGGATCCCTTCCTCAGCCTGTGAGCCTGCCCCAAACCGAAAAAAGACTCGATCCGCACCCTCAAGAAGGGAGGCCAAGTCATCTTCGAGCTGGCCGATCGGGCGAGCATCGTCCACACTCACTAGGGTGCGCGCGTGGGCTGGCCCAACTCGTGGGCCCGACCAACGTTCTGCCCTGCGGTCTCGGGGTCGACTAAAGAGAACGGTCCGTGCTTCGTCCGCGAATCCCCTGAGCACGAGAACGGATTCGGGCTCCGTGAAACCCGTCAGGTAGAAGAGCTCCGAGTCGGGCCGATAGGGCAATTGCGAATCTCCTGCCCTGAAGAGGACTGGAGCTGCTGGGAGAACCATGGCTCCCTTACCGAGCTCGTTCAAAACACGCTTCCTACGCTCTAGGAAGACCCCCCGGGGGAACCCGCCTACAACCACCGTGCTTGATCCCATATTAGAGTAGTTCCCACGGCGTATGGGGGTGCCTTCCCCTGTCAGTAGTACAGTAAGACTCATCCTTGCGAACAATCAGACCGTTGACCACAGGACGCTCTCCACCGGGGCCAGAGGGACTACTCACCGCCTCGCCTCTGATCACCATCACCGACGAGCCACCACCGTCGAGGTTGATCGCATCGCGAGCCCCAAGCGAGTGGAAGAGGCCAGCAAGCTCAGGCAAAGTCATTCCCTCTGAGACCCCCTCACGCCGACCATCTGCCACCACGAGCCAAAGCCGGAGCCGCTCGGGATCGAATCCCACTGCAGTCCGGGGATGCCGTTCAGCGGAGAACTGAGGGCGCTCCCTCAACTCCAGATCTCCCACTGGGACACCGCCTTCGAGGAGAGACGGAAAGCCGGCAACCACCTGAACTCCCATGCCTGGCCCCTTTTCCGAGACGGCCCAGTTCCCAAGTCGAAGGGAGTCGCCTCCCCACTCTACCGGGCCCACCCATGGGACTTCCCCCGGTCGCCACGCGAACACGGGCCGTGACGTTCGACCACGCAGTTCACCCCGGGAGACCTCTACCCCAAGGGGCACATCCTCCGGAGTGAAGAAGTCTCCATTGATCGCAGCGATCACTCCCGGCTCACTCCTGCGCGCCATCACGCTCACCTCAATCCGCCCCTCGACCTCGCCCGCCCGAACTACCCGAAACCCCAGTTCACAGCGGCTCGCATCCACCTCGATAAGGTGGATATTCCACGGTCGAGTCCGACTCCGGACAGACCGGTAGACGACACCTTCTTGCAGATTGAAAGTGGAGACCCTACCCGGTTCCAAGTAGGCAACTGCATCAGGAGGAAGATTGCCTGATGATGTCGGAGGGTGATCCGGAGGCTCGCACCCTATCAGCGCCAAGACGATCAGGATAACGCAAGGAAGGAGGACACCCCCGACACCTCGTATCACAAGGCGCTGGGAGCCGGAGCTACCCGGGCACCTTCCTTCCATCAATCCACTCATTGACTTCCACATTCCTCTTCCGGTCATGGGAGTCGAGTAGGACCCCTCTGTGTACGCTAAGGATCCAGGTGTTACCTTCCAGCCCATGCCAGCGAGCCGCTCCAAGCTCCCGATTGCAATCGTCCTCCTCCTGATCATCTTGACCCCCGCTTTTCGGCTCGCCGCTCAGGAAATGACGCAGGAGAATCCGAGCAGCAACCGCATCAGGATTGGGCTCTCTATCGGAGGAACTGCATTCCTCGGCCTCGTCTCGGAGTACCAGCGCGGGGACTGGTCGGTGGAGATCACCTTGGGCACGATCACCTTCCGGGAGATCTCTGTGGCTCTAGCAGGAAAGCACTACCTCTCAAAAGGAGACTTCCGTCCCGTGGTAGGAGCTGGATTTTGGAGCCTCACCGCGTGGACACCCGACGAAAGTGGATCGGTCTTCACCTTCCGTGCTCCGATCGGCATCGACTGGCAGGTCCATAGTCAGCATGCACTGGGCATTGAGGTCGGTCTCAACCGGGCACTTGCAGTGGACCGCCTGGACCCTGAGGACGACACGCCACCCAGTCCGCGGCTTGTACCGATTCCGGGCGCGTATTACCGCCACGGTTGGAATCCCTGAAGAATCGCCCAGAGAGACTTTAGCACTGATGATGAATCAGCTTTCCCACGGCTCCGGGTCGTCCCACTCAGTACTCCAGAATTCGTCTTCTGCCTTCCTGATCTGATCCTCGTCCAAAGACTCATCGGGTTCCGTGAGGCCGGCCATCCCCTCACCCAACACCTTTCGAAGCACCTCGTCCGTGACCATCGGCTCCTGACCCTTCACACTCCGTCGAACCCTCCGACGCGCCACGAAACCACAAACGATTGCCACGGCAGCAAGCACAACTAGCCAAATGCCCGCCATCAGGCTCCCACCTGCTCACCACGGCTTCGCCGTAAGACCGATAGCCCTAGGAGAAAGAGGGTCGACCCAGTCAGCAGGAGCAAGAGAGGTGGCCTCTCCTCCCCGATGGTAGCCGACTGGCCCTGAATCGCCGGGATCGCCGTGAACGCGAGAACCGCCGCATTGTTCAAAAAATGGAGAAGCATAGCCAAGGGGAGAGATCCCGAGCTTATTACAATCCACCCAAGCAAAATCCCCAGCCAGGCAGTGGGAAGAAAGCGGAAGGCGGTTTCAGGCGTTAGATGAAAAAGTCCAAATACGAGTCCAACGGCGATGACGGCCCACACCGTCGGAAGCCTCTGCCGAAAAGCTGACAGCACGACGCCGCGGAAGAGCGCCTCTTCTGCCACCGCGGGGAGAACCGCAACAAGCAGGAGAAGCCAGAGGAACCGAGCGAGCGAGTCCGCCTCTAGGACACCCGACATCGCCTCAAGATACTCAATCGGCACCGGCACCACGAAGCTCTGGAGCCAAGCAAGGACCAGCGCCAATTGGAGACCCCCGGCGAGAAAGAGAACGCCCCCAACCACCTGAGAACTCGCCGGGATCCGAAGAGAAAGCGTGTGCACTGGGTCGAATCCACCCTTCCACACAAAAATCACAACTGGGAGTAAGATGAACGCGGCCTGAGTAAGGAGGAGACCGACCTCACCGAAGAAGAGTTGGAGTGGAAACCCTCCGAACAAAAACAGCACAGCAACGATCAGGAGGAGTACCATCGCGGTGCCCGGTCCCGGAATCCGACGGGTGTCCTCAGGAACCTGAACTGTCACTCGTAGCGAAGTGCGACGATGGGATCCAGTTTCGCAGCTCTCTGTGCAGGCCAAATCCCAAAGAACAGCCCAATGCCGGCCGAGAAGAAGAGCGCGACCACAATCGCCCCCGGAGAGACCACAGTGTCCCAAGCAGCCATGTCGGAGGCGATCTGAGCCCCACCCACTCCGGCGAGAACCCCGAGAGCACCTCCAAGAACGCAGAGGACAAGTGCCTCCGTGATGAACTGAAACAAGATGTTCATGCGCGTTGCGCCGAGAGCCTTCCGTACTCCGATCTCTCGGGTACGTTCAGTCACACTGACGAGCATGATGTTCATGATTCCGATACCGCCCACCAACAGGGACACACCAGCGATCCCCGCGAGCAGGAAGGTGAATGTCTGGCTAGTCTCTTGGAACGATTCGAGGAGGTCCGTGGGGTTGCGGATCTGATAGTCCACGTCCCCGCCGGCCAAAACCCGGTGCTCTCTGCGGAGGATCGGGTCGATGAGGTCGAACGCTGCGTCCATCCCCTCCGGACCGGCATTCACCTTTGCAACGATCGCCTGAAGCCGATCTCTCCCCCCAAAGAGGCGGTATTGCGCAGTCGAAGAGGGCACGTAAACCGTATCGTCAGGACGAATGAAGCCCATCTCGCCCTTTTCTGCTAGCACCCCGATCACCTCGAAGCTCTGTCCGCCAATCCGAATATCCCGACCCACCAAGAGAGGGGCGGGGGTATTCAGTTCCGCAGGAATCGAGAATCCCACGACCCCAACCCGTCGCCGACCCTGGACCTCCGCCTCATTGAAGAAGCGTCCGTATTCGATCCCGAGCGAATAGATCTCAGCGAATTCCGGCCAGGTCCCGAGCACGTCTTCCGAGGTGTTCCATCGCAGAAGGGAGATTTGCATCCGGCTGCTATTTTGCGGTGCAACGGTCAACTCTCCCGCTAACTCGTCGCGCAACGCTTCCGCATCACTGATGTAGAGGCGGCTATCCCCCTGGGCCACACCTCCCCGCCGCGCCCGCTCTGGTCGGATGGTGAGTACGTCCGTGCCCATCCGCTGGATCCGTTCCTCCACTTGCCGCTGCGCCCCTTCGCCTAACGCAACCATGGTGATGACCGCACCGACGCCAATGATGATTCCCAGCATCGTCAGGAACGACCTTAGCAGGTTGGCTCGGATGGCAGCCAATGATACGAGAAACAGCTCCTTGGTCAGCAACGTGTCACCTCAGAACCGAAATCTCATGTTACCACCACCGAACCTGAATCCCTGATTAGTTTCCTCCTGTAGCCCGGCTACCGCGATGAGCGCCACTTGTTCGCCTTCTTGGAGCCCCGCCAGGATTTCGGAGTTACTCCAGTCAGTGACGCCAATGAGAATCGGCCGGGGAGCGAGCATCCCATCCTCCCTTTCAACGAAAACGATCCCCGGCCGGCCATCAATCACCGACGCTCCAGAACCCCGATCCGCACGTGCCATAGCGTCCATTCCAGATCGGAAACCACCACCGCTACCCCTGGACCGCTGCATCATCGCTTGGATCTCTTCCTGTGATAGATCACCAGCCTGCATCCGCTCGCGGAGCCTCCGCAGCCCCTCCGGTTCCTGTCCACCCCGTCCACTACGCTCTGGCCTAGCACCACCCGCCCGCTTAGCAATCTGGAAGCCGACCACGCCGCCCGCCAACTCCCGCCGAAGCTCCTGGAAAACTGAAGGATCCATCTCGAGTCTCTCATCAGGAACCCCCAAGACCGATGCCGCAGCCGCCAGTTCATCGAACTGCACGATCGCGTTGTTCGGGACCGTGATCGCATTAGGCCGCTCAGCCAGTAGAATGGAGACATTCGCGCTCATACCGGGCTTCAGGATCCCCTCCGCGTTGTCCAGGATAACGATCACGGGGAAGTTCACCACACTCTGCTCGATCATGGCCCGGGGCTCGATCTTCTCGACGACCCCACGGAAGCTTCGATCTTGGAAAGCATCCACGTAGACCGTGGCGGGCATCTCAGGCTCAATGCGGCCCACATCAACCTCACTTACCAGCGTTCGCACCTGCATCACGCTGAGGTCGGCGATCGTGAGGAGCACCGTCCCTCCTGAGACATTTCCTGAAGGGGAGGAAATCACCTGACCCTCTTCCACATTCTTCACCAACACGGTCCCATCCAACGGCGAGCCGATGGTTACATCCGCCAATCTGAGGCGCGCGAGACCTAGGTTGGTCTCAGCCCGCACCAGGGTAGCCTGGGAGTTTGCGTACTCGAGATCGCGCCCCTCATGCTCCTGCTCCGTGATGACCCCAGCCTCCAGAAGGCTCTCGGACCGCCGAAGCTGCGCTTCTGCAATCGCCAGGCGTTGCACAGCCACCTCGTAGTCGGCCTCGGCTTGGTTAAAGTCGTTCTGAACGTCCCGAGGATCGATGCGTGCCAAGAGGGACCCCGAAGCGACCCGATCACCCGTGTTCACCACAACCTCAATCACCTCTCCGGATGCTTTGGACATGACCTCCACTGTCCGAAGAGGCTCTAGCTCACCGGCAGCCTCAACAATGATCTCGAGGTACTGTCGCCCGACCTCGACGAGGGTGAGCGAAGGCACCTCATCACTTTCGCCCTGAACACAACCCGACACCGCCAGAACGACCGCCGCGAGGCCTATATTCAGCGGAACATGGGCACTATCCGCTGAAGGCCCTCTACCGCTGCGACGCCGACGGCAACCTAGTGGACCGATCATGTCCTGCTCCTTTCGCGTGATTGTCAGCGCGGCCAAATCGCTACTTAAGATCCCCTGTGTCCTTGGGTCAACGGGTCAGTCCTTGACAAGCGCCGCCGCTGCTCCGATCTCACGCCGCCGAGGGTTTTCAACCCTGAAGTCTCGTTCGATGATCCCGTCCCGTAGGTGAACCTGCCTCCTGGCGTGCTCCGCGACCTCTCGCTCGTGGGTGACGATCAGGATCGTCTGTCCCTCATCGTTCAGTCGGACAAGAACACCCATGATCTCTTCGCTCGTGACAGAGTCCAGGTTCCCCGTCGGTTCGTCTGCCAGGAGAATCGCTGGGTTGTTCACCAGAGCCCGTGCCACGGCGACGCGTTGCTTCTCTCCGCCAGAGAGTTCTGGAGGCTTGTGTGATAGCCGGTCCGCCAAACCCACCATCTCCAGACTCTCTTGCGCCCGTCGTCGCCGCTCGGACGCTGGCTCGCCCGCGTAGATGAGTGGAAGCTCCACGTTGTGGAGGGCGGTCGCCCTCGGAAGAAGATTGAAGGTCTGAAAGACGAATCCGATTTCTTTGTTCCGGATCCGGGCGAGTTGCCGCTCAGAAAGCTTGCTGATGTCCTGTCCGCTCAGCGAGATTTCGCCCCTGGTCGGAGTGTCCAGGCACCCGAGCAGGTTCATGAAGGTGGACTTTCCCGAACCCGACGGTCCCATGATGGCGATGAGCTCGCCTTTGTGGATCGTCAGGTCCACCCCCCGCAGTGCACGTATGGTTTCAACACCGAGTACATAATCTTTTCGGAGCTCCCGGATTTCGATGACAACGGGCCTCTCCGAGTCCCCACCGCCCATCGGGATCTCCATCACGTCCTTCTCTTCTGAGCTCATAGCTCTCGGCCTAGCAGGGACTCTAATTCAGCCCGGGCAATCAGGTAGTCATAGCGGGTCCACACCCGACCCGCCTCCGCCTCATCGAGTGCGATCTGGCTGGTCACAACCTCGAATACAGTCGCTACTCCTACCCCGTACCGCTCCAGGACAACTCGCAGATCCTCTCCGGCGACCAGGACAGCCTCCTCGGCAATTTCCACCGCCTGCTCAGCAGTTCGGATTGCGAAGAGAGCCGCGTCCGCCTCCTGGCGGGCCTGAAGTCGCGTGTCGTCCTCCTGCAACCGCGAGATAAATAGCTGATTCTCGGCCCTTGCGACACTCGATTCACGGCTGAAACCATTGAATAGGCTATAACTTAGGGAAAGGGAGAGTCCATTCCACCTCCCTTCCCCACCCCCAAACTCCCACTCGTGGTTCGACCAGTTGTAGCCCGACGAGATACGGGCCGTGGGCAGATAGGCAGCCCTCGCGGAGATCAGCGATGACTCGTTGGCCCGGGCGTACAGCTGTGAGGCACGCACGTCTGGCGAGCTCAGTTCGGCAATTCGATAGATCTCCTCGTCGGCGAGCGGAAGAGGCGACGGACTGAGATCCGCAGGCGGAAACGCCTGCACGGGCTCAGAGGCTCCGATTTGTCTCCCGAGCGACATTCGCGCCGCTCGAAGTTGAGCCTCAGTCTGTAATGCGGATTGTCGAGCGTTCGCTAACTCGAGCCGGGTCCGCAGGGAATCCGACGCAGTCGCCGCGCCTACAGCCACCTGACGCCTCACGAGTTCGAGGCTTTCCTCGGCCCGTCGGACCCTCGCCTGTGCTACCTCGAGCAAGTCCCCTTGCTCAAGAGCTCCGAAAAAGAGCTGCTTCGTCTGAAGGATCAGCTGGAACCGCTGACCCTCAAGGCTCGCGTCGGCAGCTTCGATCTCAACTGCTGCTCGACTCAGTTCGGCACGGTTCCGGCCTCCGGCAAAGAGATCCATGCCCACGCTGAGACCACCCGTAAAACTTCGGTCCGTGGCACTGATCTGGGCCTGAGTCGTCGGATCGAACACCGACCCCGGACGCGCGGAGACGCCAGTGCCGAGACTCAGCGTCGGCAGGAAGGCTCCGACCGCCATCCTTCGAGTATCACGAGCGTTATCGACCGAAATCTCAGCCTCTGCATAACTCGGATTCCTCGCAAGGGCAAAGTTGATTGCCTCATCCAGCGTCACCGTCTGCTGGGCCTGGACCCCTGCGGGCAGGCAAACAACGAGGAGAAGAATGGCCGAGAGCAGGAAAGCCCTGGGTTGGCCACGAGAAGGGTACGAACTGGACGGTTCTGGCTTCATCATCTAGGCAGGGAAATGGGGAGAGCTCGGTCTCCCTTTGCTCGGATCTCCAGATGCCCCCGGGGTAGCCAGCGTTAAAACAGCCGACCACACCGCCCAGAGGCTGCAGAAGCCCGAAAGCTCAGGAGCAACCTCTCTGTACACCAGGCTGAAAGGCAGATGCCCCCCCCCGAAACATTTCCTTCAAAACCAGATCTCGTGCGTGGTTCCTAGCGATCGCCAGCAGCCAACCACCGAACTTTTCAGCCTCTTGACACTCGTTCAGCCGATTTAGGGCAACGACAAAGGACTCTTCCGCCGCATCTTCGGCATCCTATCTCCGACCGGCGACCGACAGAGCCACGGCAAATGCAGCCCAACGATAACGTGTCACAAGTTGGCCGTAGGCGTCTTTCTCCCCACGGGAGGCCCGTACTACGAGGGCCCCTTCATCCAAGGTAGAGAGTTCACGCATTATGATACTTGGCTAAAGATCACTGTTGAAGGCCGGTCCCCAGACCGGGCTGGGAGTCGCGTGAACCGAAGGGCATGGGCAGAAGTGGAAGAACGAGAACAGCATAAAAATGACGCCTCGGTCAAGAAGCGCCGCTAGAGGCCTACGAGGGTTGAACAGGAAATGTTCCGCGTTCGCGGTCAGTCTCAAGTCGTGGGAGGGGCCAACCTCTAGGCTAGGAAGCCTCTTTCCAGCGGCCGAATGGCAGGGTGGGTGGAGCCGTGGACTCTTCTCCATAAATGAACGCATGGACCACAGGCATCTTCAACCGGGCGCGTGCGCCAAGCCCTCCGTCAACGATAACGATTCCGAAAGCGTTATTTTTGTCCCATGTTGGAGGACGGGCAGGCGTATTAGTTGGAGCGCTATCATCCATTGGAACTCGTCCGTTGTGGGCCGGAGAGGTGTGTAACCAAACTTGTATCCATGTGTGTGGACTCGTTAGCGGTTGACCGCTACATACCTAACAACTCGGAAAGACCTAGTGCAGTTTCCATGCCAGGCGGCCGGCTTCTCATGAAGGGCGGAAGACCCGTGAGACACCAGTAGGTTTTGTGGGTACAAACAACCTAAAAACGTGTCGGACTGACAACACTCTGGGTGTCATAATAACACGACAAGGGTCAGTCAGGGTTGGATGAGTCCGGACGAGTGGTAGCCTGGGGCTGGTCCGGCATGGCATGGACGCTGATTTCATCAGGCTGTAGATAGGGCCTGGCACGTGCAAACAGGCACTCGAGGGCGTGGTGACTGAGGTCTGCTAGCGACTCACCAACTCCCACAGCCTCACGAACGTAAGCTTCAGGATGCTGGACACGAGAAAATACAACCAGAAGCAGGGGCGATCCGGAATCGGGCGCAGTACCTGATTGAGTCGATCCGATAGCCCGCGCAATCCACTCCTCGTCTCCTACCTTGATCACTTTCGATGATGCCTCATCAGCCATGGGCTGAGCCGGCACGGATGACCCCATCATCGCTCTGGCCGGGATCGGCCTTCCCCGGAATGTATCACTGCCTCCAGAGGCCTGGTCGGGCTGTGGCGAATGCTCTCTCATAAAGAACGCTCCTTGAGCTGTTTCCGATCAGAGTACTCGGGATGGGCACCATGCGATAGCACAGGGCCTACGTACCGTGCCCAAAGACCATTGTCGTTGACAATTTGTAGGAAGCAGACCCTCCCAGTCTCGATCCGCATGAGCCCGGGTACTTTTCGGTGGAAGGGATGATGGTCAATTCTACGAGTGCCCCTATACTTGGCTGGAGGCCTGAAACCGAGCCCAGACACCTTCTCCCCCTATGTGGAGTTCCGAGGTGGTGTCGGTGAGCAGAGCCAGCGCGTCTTCTCCATAAAACATCCCGATCCAGCGCGCTTGAGTGATAGTCACCCGCCTAACCGCCCAAACAAGGTGAACGTGATTCGGTTGGGCTGGCACAGAATGCAGGAACATCCCTGCCCGTGCTAGTGTGTGGTTCCCCTTCCTGTTGTTACAGGCAGAACAGGCGGTGACTACGTTCTCCCAACCATTGCTCCCTCCCTGGGACACCGGAGTGACATGATCACGAGTGAGGAACTGGCGTCCGCGGAGTTCTCGACGGTGCCTACCACAGTATTGGCAGGTGTATTCGTCTCGAGCGAAGAGGAAAGTGTTGGTGACCTGACGCCTGAACCGACGGGGAACATGGACGAACCGCACCAGCCGAATGACGGTCGGACACGGCAGACTATCACGCTCGGAACGGAACTGCCTCGCTTCGTCCACTTCCAGGATTTCAGCCTTCCGGTCTAACACCAGCCGGATGGCCCGCCGAGCCGGAACAAGGGTGAGGGGCTCGAAGGAAACGTTTAGAGCCAGGCAACCCATGGTAACGCTACTCCGAAAAAGGTGATACGCATCCAAGCTGGAACCCGGTGGTCTGCGGCTCTCGCGTTGAGTCCCTGAAAGTCGCGGACAATTTACGGACCGACCCGGATCGGGTCCAGTGGGTTGTTGTCAGGCCTGGCCTGGTCGTTCAAAGGAGGGCAACCGGGTCTCGGTCTACTGAGATCCGGACATCTCCATGGGGGGGCCGGTACTCCTCCAGGAATCGACGCAGGAGATTAGTAATCAAGCTCACCCCTCCTCCCCGCAGGAAAAAGTGCCAGCGCCAGCGGCCGTGTAGCCGCTCGATCGGAGAGGGCGCGGGCCCGACAAGCTCTGGGACCGGCCCCTCCACTCCCCCCAACTCGCTGCGAATCCAGCGTACGGCCTCCTCGACACCTGCTGCAGCGAGCCGCGGGTCGGGCGAACTTACGATGACGTTGACGAGGCGCACATGGGGAGGGTACGGAGGGCTCCTGCGTCCCTTTAGCTCCTTTTCAGCAAAGCCGACCACATCGTGGGTCAAAGCAGCCTGGATCACGTAGTGATTGGGTAACGAGGTCTGGATGATGACCTCGCCCCCCAAGCTACCACGTCCGGTTCGCCCTGCTACCTGACTAAGCAGCTGGAAGGAGCGCTCACAGGCCCGGAAGTCGGGAAGGTGGATCCCTACATCCGCATTGACCACCCCGACGAGCGTGACGCGCGGAAAATCGAGCCCCTTTGCAATCATCTGGGTTCCCAGAAGAATATCGACATCCCCGCGCTCTACCCGACCCAAGATCTCCTGATGTGCCCACTTCCCCGAGGTGGTATCAACGTCCATTCGCGCGATCCTCGCCCCTGGGAAGGTCTCAGTCACGACCTGCTCGACCTGCTCGGTACCGAGACCCAGGAACGAGATGTCCGGATCTCCACACCCGGGACACCGGTGGGGCACAAACTCCTCGTGCCGACAGTGATGGCAAAGCAGTCGGTTGCGAGTGCGGTGGAAGGTCAGAGATACTGAGCAATTGGGACACTCCCGGACCGCACCGCACCCTCGGCATTGGATGAACGCCGCGTAACCACGCCGGTTCAGTAGTAGGATCGCCTGTTCGCCGTTCTGTAGGCGACTCCGCACTGCTTCAACCAGTCGGGAAGAGAGGATACCGCCCCCCTCAGCCCTGCGATCCCCCTGTGAGCGGCTCTCCCGAAGATCCACGACCTCCACCGGCGGCATAGGTCTTCCGCCGACCCGCTCCGGGAGAGTAAGGAGCCGAAACTTTCCGGTCTCCGCGTTTCTCCAACTCTCCAAAGAGGGAGTAGCACTTCCGAGGATACAGAGTGCCCCCTCTAGCCGTGCACGAATCACGGCTACATCCCTCGCGTTGTAGCGGGGTATCTCGGATTGCTTGTAGGAGCCCTCGTGCTCCTCATCGACTACGATCGCACCAAGGTCTCGAACGGGAGCGAACAGTGCGGATCGTGCGCCTACGACGACCCGCTTCTCTCCAGCCCGAATTTGGCGCCACTGGTCATAACGTTCACCGTCGGAGAGTGCAGAGTGTAGCACCGCGACGTCATCTCCAAACCAGGACCGGAACCGACTGACAGTCTGGGGAGTGAGTGAGATCTCGGGAACGAGGACGATTGCCCCGCGTGCCCTTCGCCCGACGACTTCGCGCAGGAGGTGGATGTAGACCAGGGTCTTACCCGATCCTGTCACACCATGGAGCAGAAAGGGCGGAACAGACGGCTCATCGACGGCTGCGATGAGGGCCTCCACGGCCTCTCGCTGGGCATTGGACAGCCTGTGGTCTACGGGTGGCTTGGGGCTAGCTCCCCGGAATGGGTCGCGGAGCACCTCCTCATCCTCAATCGAAACAAGATCCTTCTCCCCGAGTCCAGAGACGACGGCCCGTGAGAACCCTTCGGAGCGATGGAGCCTGACGAGTTCAGAGGCACCACCAGACGCCTCCAAAAACTCGTAGCACTCCCGTTGTCGGGGTGCCCGACTGAATAGCTGCTGCCTCAAGGCTAAGTCGGGGATCCACTTCTTGATCCTCACCACCTTTCTGGTCTTCACCGAGGGAGACGCCGGAGGGATGATCCTGTGCTCGAGAAACCCATCTGCGGCGAGACTCCTAATCTGGGGCCACAGCGAACGTCCCTGGAGCGCCTTCCGGAGGGAAGACACGCTCATCCTACCCCCTCCTCCCTTCAGGCCTTCAAGGACTGCTGCCTCGCGCGCGGACAGGGTCACAGACTGGGGCTTGTGGTCCGTGACGACACCGCGGCCCACCTTGGTGAGGCTGAGCACTTCCCTCGAACGGTCCGACAAAACAGTGGGGAGCATAGATCTAAGCGTGAGTCCAAGGGGAGCGACGTAGTACTCAGAAATCCAGGCGGCCAACTTGAGCAGCTCGCCAGGGACTGAGGGTGTCCGCTCCAGCACGTCGAGAACCGGTCGGATCCCGCTCAGACCGGAAGGGTCACCCTCCTTGAGTACCCACCCGATCTGCTCGCCTCTTTGGAATGGGACGAGGACTCGGGTCCCGGGGGAGGGGAGCGTGCCATCCATCCTGTATGTAAAGGTCTGGTTGATGGGCAGTGGAAGTGCGACCTCCACATGCATTTTCAGGTTTCCGTTGAAAGGAGCAGTTCGTCCTGGATTTCCTGAGGGGTCACCTCCGGTCCATCCGCCCCCCAGTGAACGTTTACTTCACTCCGGACGCCCAGTTCGCCGGGAATGTACACCCCAGGTTCTACCGAAAATCCCACTCCCGGAAGAAGTCGGCGCTCCTCCCGGGTCTCCAGATCGTCAAGGTTGGGACCAGACCCATGGAGATCCCTATCAATCGAATGGCCAAGTCGGTGGATGAAGTACAAGTCCAGCTCCCTCCTCGCGAGTGTACGGCGAGCCACCTCATCCACCTCCCATCCCCGGACGGATTCTCCCTTTGCTGCACGACCTGATAGAAACCCGAGCGCGGCATCTCTAGCCTCCCGGACGGCAGACCAGACCTCTACGAGCCTATCTGACGGTCGCTGGCCAAGGAATCCCATCCACGTCTGATCGGCGTGGATCCCCCCGTCCGGGTGGCGACCCCAGAGGTCAATGAGAACAACTGATCCCTCCTCGAGCGGCGCTCCGTGGCCAACCGGCTCATAGTGGGCATCCGAGGAGTGCTCCCCACCGGCCACAATGCAGTCCTCCTGATCGGTCAGACCATTCGCGCGGAGCTCCGTGCGAATCCATTCCATGAGTTCCACTTCGAGTATCGGAGTTCGGCCAGAGGCGGCTTCCGCCGCCTTCTGGAAGGCTACAAGTGCGATCGCCCTCACCACTTCAGCGGCTACCCTGTGGAGTTTGAGGCCCTCATTCGACCATCGGGCATGAAAGGCAGTCACGAGATTCATTGACGAGGTCACACTCACCCCGGTGGCTCTCACCATATCTACGACCCCCAAAGGCACCCTGTCCACCGCCGGTATCGCACCATTTTCCGAGACTTCCATCGCCACGACCTCAAGGCTCGAAAGGAGGTCACGCAAACCCTGGATCAGCTCTCGCCACCCGTGGTACTCCCTCGACTCCCAGGGCCATCTACTCCAGGGAGAGGCCTCGATGGCATGCCTCAAGAGGATTGGGTGGCCGCGCCGTGGAAAAAGGGCAAATGCCTGGCGCGTCGTTTTTCCCAGACCGAGAAGCCGGTGAGCTAGAGGGTTCTGGTCATGGAAGTCGTAGAGCAGCCAGGCATCTACGCCGTGGCTGGAGAGGAGTGCGGACACCTCTTCCATTCTGTCCGGCGTCAGGAGTGCCTTGGATCCCGTCACCGCTCCTTCCCTGGAGCAAACAAAGGGAGACCTTGCGTTTGGGTGTTGGCGGGCTCCCGCTCGACCGTGCCTTCATGATCGCTGGAATCCTCTTCCTGTACGCCTTCGGCCCCACTTGGCGCTTCTTGCCCGGATACCCGGTCCTGTACCGGTTCTCCTTTTTGGGTGGAATCTGCCTCCTTCGCCCCCTTGATCATGTCGAGACCCAGAACCCGCTCTTTGGTGAGAAGCCGATGGACCTCTACCCCACGTGTAATGGCAGTGACGACCCCACGCCATCCCCACCGGCTCCACGCACGTCGCAGGATCACCAGCTTCTCTGGGAGACCGAAGGTCTCTGCAAAATCAGGGAACGGCTTCTTCGCGGCTCGCCTGAAAGCCGTCTCTTTGTCGGACCAGGACTCAGTGTATAACCTCCCGATTCCCTCCTCCCGGAGTATTTTCTTCAACTCGACGAGCATGACCGGACGGGCTCCGAGGTGACGAGAAAGGAGAGCCTGTCTTTTCGAGTCAACCGGCGCCTTCCACACAAGCTGGACCAAAGCGATCCGCCCTCCTGGCTTCAGGACTCGAGAAAGCTCACGAATTGCCTCCGGGGGATTCGAACTGCTCGCCAGCCCGAGTTCTCCAATAACTAAGTCGAACACCCCGTTCCGATAGGGCAGATCGTCCATCTGCGCATGCTGGAATTGAATTCGGTCCTGAAGCCGGTCCTCCCGCGAACGTATGTCGGCAGCTTCGATCAGCACCTCGTCCTCATCCACGCCCGACCCATGGATGCCGAACTCGCGAGCGAAATAGTCGAGGGTGACCCCTCGCCCGCAGGCGGCAACGAGGATCTCATCGCCCTCTCCCATGTCGGTCAAAATAGCGATCTTGCGATAGAGGTCACGGCCACCGGGAGGGAACAGAGGGCGGCTACTCAGCCGCACTAGATCGAGCATGGAGGGGATGGCGCCTTGGCGGCTCGGGCTCGAAGAAGAAGCGGTCATAATGGAGACGTCAGAACGACGGATCCTCGCTCAGTTCGATCTCTCGAATCGCGGAGCGAAGTCGAGCCTGCTCATCTGAAGTGATAACCTTCTCAACCCCTTCGCTATTCCCGGCGTCAGCGTCACCGCTCCCACGCGCCGGACCGAACCGGAGAAGAGCCACCACAACCATCACCACTCCAAGCAGAAGACCCATCGGGGGAAGAAGCCAGGCGAAAATACCCCATCCGCTCGTATCGGGAACGGCACGGTATTCCTCTCCGTAGTTCGAGATCATCCACTCGACCAGTTCATCAGCAGTCCATCCTTGGTACGCAAATGCATGGATCGAGTCCCGGAGGTCCGAGGATTGCTGCGCCGTGCATACCTTCAGCATAAACCCTGGACAGAAGGGGGAATAAAGGCGAGAAATCGCCTCTTCACCCTCGGGGTGGGGCTCGAACGATCCTTCCATTCCCGCGGGAATCTGAGCCACAGTTCCGGAAAAAAGGAAGAATAGGACGAAAGCGGGGCCCATCACACGCAGGCACATCAGCAGACGCATCAGATTGATCCGAGATGAAGGAATGAAATCCACGAACGTACTTGTACAATGACGGTCGCGGCCGAAGGACTCAAGTCGATAGCTGTGCGGAGGCTTGACCCACAGGGTTCTCACACAACGCCAAAAGAGTCGCCACAACAGCAGCCCCAGTGCGACCAGGATTGTAGCCACCCTCCAGGAGCACAACCATCCTGCTAAGGCATCCTCGCTCAGCCCACTCCGCCACGCATGTCACCAGATCCGCAAAGTCTTCCGGCTCTAGTAAGAGGCTCGCGAGGGGATCATAGGCCAGCGCATCGTAGCCGGCCGAGACCAGGATGAAGTCCGGTGAGAATTCGCTTTCCACCTGGCGCACCGCCTCGGCGAAGAGGCGGAGGTGAGCGATCCGTTCGGTGCGGGCCAAGAGGGGGACGTTCAGTGTCATTCCCCGACCCCTTCCCTCACCCCGCTCCTCGGGGAAACCGGTGCCGGGGAAAAGAGGGCTCTGATGCAGGGACAGATAGTAAACAGAAGGATCTTCGTAGAAGATGTTCTGAGTTCCATTACCGTGATGCGCATCCCAGTCGACGATCGCCACTCTCCGGGCCAAGTTCCCTGCCTGGAGATGCCGAGCAGCGACAGCCACATGGTTCACCCCGCAAAAGCCCATTGCCTCAGTGGCGGATGCATGATGCCCCGGTGGTCGAGTCGCTACGAAAGCATTCCGAAGTTCCCCTCGAGCGACTCGCTCGACAGCGTCGATCGCCGCGCCGGCACTTCCCACGATCGCCTCCCAGGAAGCTCCTGACATTGGTGTCTCAGGCCCTACCAGGACCTGTCCCCCTTCCTTTCCTGCCCGAGAGCAGGCCGCCTGGAGCTGAGTCAGGTACGCAAGGGGATGGATCCGCGCCAGCTGGTCCAGCGTCGCCGGGGCGGAGTTGAACTGTTCGACCTTTCCGTGCAGATCCGGAAGGTGTTTCCCAACCGCAGAAGCGACCGCGCGCAGGCGTCCCTGGTGCTCCGGGTGACCCCACCCGGGGTCATGGAGCGCCGCCGCGGGATGTAGGAAGAAACCTGTGGGGGCATCTCGTCGTTCGGACATCCGTGAACTCAGAAGGCAGTCGGGGCCGCTGTGTGATCGGCCTCCATTCCGATCCGTTCCTGCAGCGCCTGCACTTTCGGAGGGACTGAGCGGAGGGCGATGATCGCATCACAGGCGGCGTTTGTCGCCGACATCGTCGTCAAATACGGCACTCCGTAGATGATCGCGGCTCGCCGCATGGCATAGTCGTCATATTGGGAACGCTTTCCGAGAGGAGTATTGACGAGAAGGTCCACCTCTCCACTCACGATGGCGTCAACGAGGTTCGGGCTACCCTGGCCGACCTTGAAGATTTTACGCGAAGGAATTCCGAGGCGAGCCAAGTACTCGTGGGTCCCCTCTGTCGCGACAATCTCGAACCCGAGATCATGAAATCGTCGAATGATCGGCGTCACCGTCTCTTTATCCCGATCGTTCACAGTGACCACGAGCGTGCCGCCATCCTTCGGGAGTACGTTCATCCCTCCTGCCTGAGCTTTGGCGTAGGCCATGCCTAGAGAGTCATCGAAACCCATCACCTCTCCTGTCGAGCGCATCTCCGGCCCGAGAAGGATATCAACATCGAATCGCGTGAAGGGGAGAACCGCCTCCTTTACTGCCACTCCGGGTACCTGGGGCTCACTCTGAACACCCAACTCCCGGATCGTCTCGCCAACCATAATACGAGCGGCCAACTGCGCTAGCGGAACGCCGGTGGCCTTGCTCACGAAGGGGACAGTCCTCGACGCCCGAGGGTTCACCTCCAGTACGTAGACATCACCATCTCGGATCGCGTACTGGATGTTCAGCAGACCCACCACCCCCAACTCTAGCCCAAAGGCTCGGGTGAGGACCCTGATTTGGTCCAGCTCCTCAGGGCCCAGACGATACGGAGGAAGTACACACGCAGAGTCCCCCGAGTGAACTCCCGCGTCCTCGATGTGCTGCATGATCCCCCCGATCGCTACCTCTTTCCCGTCGGATAGAGCATCCACATCAGCCTCGAATGCGTCCTCTATGAACCGGTCTATTAGAACGGGGTGATCAGGTGAGGCCTGAATCGCGCGTTCGAAATAACCTTCCATCGACACATCGTCGTAGACGATCTCCATCCCCCGCCCACCCAGGACATAAGAGGGACGTACCAAAACGGGATAACCGACCCGCCTGGCCACCTCCATCGCCTCTTTAGGCGAGACTGCCACTCCGTTCTGCGGCACCAAGGCTCCCACCTTGCGGCAGACTCGCTCGAACCGGCCCCGATCTTCGGCTCGATCGATCGCGTCTACGGAAGTTCCCAGGATTGAGACACCGGCCGCCTCGAGTCCCTGGGCGAGATTTAGGGGGGTCTGACCACCTAGCTGAACGATCACCCCTTTAGGCCTCTCTCGGTCGACGATCTCGAGAACGTCCTCGAGCGTTAGGGGTTCGAAGTACAGTCGATCGGAGACGTCAAAATCCGTAGAGACCGTCTCGGGATTCGAGTTCACCATAATCGTTTCGAATCCAGCTTTTTTCAGCGCAAGCACCGCCTGCACACAGCAGTAGTCGAACTCGATTCCCTGCCCGATGCGGTTCGGACCACTCCCAAGAATGATCACCTTTTCACGATCCGAGGGCGTGATCTCATCCTCCGTTTCATAGGATGAGTAGTAGTACGGAGTCTCTGCAGGGAACTCACCAGCACAGGTATCAACCACGTTGAAGGTGGGTCGGACTTTCCACTCCCACCGCTGAACTCGCACCTCTTCTTCCGTCTGGTTACGGAGCTTGGCGAGCTGCGCATCCGAAAACCCGTTTTGCTTCATCCGCAGCATCGTTCCCGGTTCGACCTCTGGAAAACCGCGATACCAGTCCTCCAACTCGACCAGCTCGAGTAGTTGATCAAGAAACCAGGGATCGATAGCAGTAGCCTCGTGAATCTCGTCGAAGGTGGGAGGAGCTGAGGTTTCCAATCCAGAGTGGGCCGCCTCTCGCTCACCGCTCTCAATCAGGTCGACAGCCCTCCCCGGATCAGGCACTAGAGCCTCGAGAGTGGGCCCCCCATGAGCCGCTTGCCCACGCGTGACCGCTTGGAGAGCACGCTTCAGCTGGAAAGGTCGATCCGCGGTCGGCCGGCGGAGCGCAGCGAGAAGAGCCTCCCGATTATCCGCCGTCAGAGCATCGTCCTTGAGTCGGTCGCCTTCCACCCAGCCCGCGCGACCGATTTCGAGCCCCCTCAGCCCCTTCTGCCAAGCAGCCTTGAAGGTTCGGCCGATCGCCATGGTCTCCCCGACTGCCTTCATCTGGATGCCCAGAACCGGGTTCACCTCGCGGAACTTCTCGAATGCGAACCGGGGGAACTTCACAACTACATAGTCCAGCGTTGGCTCGAACGAGGCGGGAGTCGTCTTCGTGATGTCGTTGGGAAGCTCATGGAGTCGATAGCCCACGGCGAGCTTCGTGCCAATCCTCGCGATCGGGAACCCGGTGGCCTTAGAAGCCAGCGCCGAGGACCTCGATACACGAGGATTCATCTCGATCACGATCATTTCACCAGTACCCGGATGAACCGCAAACTGGATGTTACAGCCTCCAGCCTCGACGCCGATCTCGCGGATTATAGCAATCGCGGCATCCCTCATTCGCTGGTACTCCACGTCGCTTAGCGTCTGCACGGGGGCAACCGTGATCGAGTCCCCGGTGTGGACTCCCATAGGATCAATGTTCTCGATCGAGCAGACAATGATGACGTTGTCCTCACCGTCACGCACCACCTCTAGTTCGAACTCCTTCCAACCGATCACAGAACGATCGATGAGGACCTCGTCGATAGGGGAGGCATCAAGGCCACGCACTATGGCCTCTTCAAATTCCTGTCTGTCATAGGCGATCCCCCCTCCGGTGCCCCCCAAAGTGAAGGAGGGACGGATGATCGCGGGATATCGAGTATCCTCTACGATCGTGAATGCTTCATCGAGTGACCTGGCGAAACCGCCGTGTGGAACCGCAAGGCCGATTCGGCTCATCGCTTCCGCAAACTGTCCGCGATCTTCGGCCATGCGGATCGAGCGTTCGTTCGCCCCGATCAACTCCACCCCGTACTTATCTAGCACCCCCTGCTCGTGGAGCTCCATCGCGAGGTTCAGGGCCGTCTGCCCTCCCATCGTGGGGAGGATTGCATCGGGCTTTTCCTTCTCTATGATCCGGGTCACCCACTCACTCGTAAGCGGCTCGATGTAGGTGCAATCGGCCAGCCCCGGATCAGTCATGATCGTGGCGGGGTTCGAGTTCACCAGGATGACTCGGTACCCTTCCTCCTTGAGCGCGCGAACCGCCTGGGTACCGGAGTAATCAAACTCGCATGCCTGACCGATTACGATTGGGCCCGATCCCAGGATCAGGATCGTTTTGAGGTCGTCACGTCTGGGCACGATCGGTCATCCAAATCTATTTCCAGTCCAACAGTGAGAGCTGCCGCCCTCGGAAGGGTTTCCACGAACCAGTGGAGGCCCGAGGGCGGAGGAAGCTTAGAAGAGTAGAAGAAAGGAACCGAGGGAAAAAGAGGAGCCTTCGAGCGGGCGGTCTGGAGCTTACTCCCTCTTCCCTGATTCCCTTCGAATCGCTGTCAGGAGGGCCAAGCCGAAGCCGCCCCAAACCAAGACGAGGATCACGATCATCGTGATCCAAGTGGCCGGAGTCATCGCTCGAACCTGATCTGGATGTCCTCCTCCTCAACCAAAACGTTCTGGCGATCCACCATCTGAAGAATGAAGAACGAAGGGGTAGGAGCAGAGAGTCCCTCCACGTAGAAGTGAGGGGACGTTGGAGAAACCCAGGATTTCGACATGGTAGCTACTTCCTCAGGTCTTCACCCCGGATTCCGAGTTCCGCCCCTTGGGCGCGGAGCCCATCAATGACGTTTTGGATGTGTTCGGCCCTCTCCAATCCCACCAGCTCGATCCCTCGTGCGACCTCCTCCCTACTTACACCTGCGGCAAATGCCCGGTCCTTCAGCTTCTTCACAACCGACTTGGGGCGCAGGTCGTCTATCCCGTTCGGCCGAACCAGACAGCACGCCACGATGAGCCCAGATAGCTCGTCACATGCAACGAGCACCCGGTCCAGATCAGTCTCGGGCTCGACCCCGGTGAACTCGGAACGATGGGCAAGGATGGCATGCGTCACCTTCTCGGGATATCCGCTTTCCCTGAGTAGCTCCACCGCCCTCAGGGGATGCTCATCCGGATACTTCTCCCAGTCCAAATCGTGCAGGAGCCCCGCGAGTCCCCAGAGGTCGTCATCAGCCTCTTTGAGTCGGGCGTATTGACGCACCGCTGCCTCGACGGCGAGCATGTGGTTCTTGAGCCCTGGGCTATCCACCCATGCATCTATGAGTTCGAGGGCATCATTCCGGTCGGGCATGGCTGAGTTCAAGTGGAGAAGTTGAGCTTAAGGGCAGCCGAGTCAATGCCGATCGAGCGAGCAATCCGGTCAGCCCAGTGCGATTTCAAACCCTGGACGAGGGACAGAGTAACGACAAGACACACGCCTCACAGCGTGGAGTGCGTGCGGCACACACCGCACGACCATGAAAGATGAGGAGATGGGAGAGCAGGGTCCAGCGGTCCGTTGGAAAGAGCTGCATGAGGTCCCTCTCGATTCTCTCCGGATTCTTCTCCCGGGTGAGTCCCAAACGCTTAGAGAGCCGGCCCACGTGAGTGTCAACCACTACGCCGCTTGTCACGCCGAACGCATTGCCTAAAATAACGTTCGCAGTCTTTCGTCCTACGCCGGGTAGCTTAACGAGCTTCTCCATGCTGGTGGGGATCTCCCCACCATGACGCTCCACCACCGCCACTGCCATCCCAATCAGATTTCTCGCTTTGTTTCGGAAGAAACCGGTGGAGTGGATGATCTCTTCCACCTCCTCTTGATGAGCCTGCGAGAGAGCCGCAGCGTCGGGGAAGCGAGCGAAAAGATCAGGCGTGACCATGTTCACCCGCTGGTCGGTGCACTGCGCCGACAGAATCGTTGCCACTGCCAGCTCGTAGGCGTTCGCATGATCCAGGGCGCAGCGGGCGTCGGGATACTCTAGGTGGAGAAGATCGTAGGTCTCGTTCGCGCGCTCCCCTTTCCTTCTCTTCGATTCGCGGCTCAAGGATCGTGCTCTGGTGGTGCATTAAACTGCTCCCTGTTCTCGCCGGGGAGCCTGATGCGTCTGAAAGGCAGGAGGCTTGGCCGAGCAGACACACTGCCGATCTCGAGCTCTCCTGAGCGTGGCCCGGTCTCTTCCGGGCCCAGCGCCTCGGGCACTCCAGCAAGATATGCGAATGAACGGCCCACCAGCTTCAACACTTCTCCGAGGATGCCTACTGAGTAAAGACCGCCGATGTCACCCCCAGGAAGCGTGTTCAAGAAGTCTACACCCTCACTCCTGACGGGCTTCGTCAACCACGTCTGCGCATCCCGTAGAACCACGGGAGGCAACTCAGTCAAAGAGATTCCCGGCCGGTTTGTTCGTACACCGAGAGCAGTGAGAAGCGACAGTGTCCCTCCAGATGAACGGGCCCAGAACACTCCGTCCAAGGGCTCTGCGTGATCAGGCGCCCCGGGCGCTGACCAGAACAGGTGGTGGGGGAACTGGAGATATCCAGCATCAGCAGGGAGCTCTCCTCCGTCCCACTTGCACGACTCGAACGACCACTCCACCAGATTTCTTGCGGTGTCTGTCTCAAGCAGGCAAAGCGTCTCGCCGGCCGCATGAAAATGAAACGCTTGAAACAGGAATGCTCCGAAGCGATGGATAGCGTCCCCACCTCGTTCCTCTCCCTGAATTTCACGTATTGCCCGGCCAACCTCACCAAGAAGGATGAACGCGCCCGGATCGGTGAGATCGGAGCCGCGCGCCTCAGCCTCATCGCGGATGCCGCCGAAGACTCGGTCCGCAAACTCCCGTCCAGGAATACCGATCTCGTAGGGGGTGAGACGTGCCCAGGGATTCTCTGAAATCACCGATGATCACCTCTAACCACATCAGCCTCCCTCTCGGACTCGATCATCTCAAAGGGACCCCGAGACAATAGCCTCCCGACCCGCTCCCACACGGAGAGTTCCCGGACGAGAACGAGCTGTACCTGGCCTCCGCTGGTGTCCGGTCCCGTGACCCATACGTAGTGCACGTCGCCCAACTCTCCTGGACGGAGGATCGCCCAGCGGTGCCCGTCCCAGTCGAACTCTAGCCACTCGCGATCCCGAAACTGATTCGAGCGCCAACGCTGCTCAATGTAGATGTCGTCATCCACCCGGTAGACCCCGGGGGCGATCGATACACCTGACTGAAAGTACCAGGGATCGAAGTCGAGACCCTCACTACGCCTGTGAGCCTGCTCCATCGCGTAATCCATCTGTTCCAGAGCATCGTCCTCCACGAGGAACTCCAAGTGGTGCCGCAACTCGTGCGTGATCGTCTCCCAGAGTTCCTCCTCCCACGGAAATTCAGGGTCGGACGCGGAGATTTTAGCGAAAGATCCGTAGTAGAGGGAGAGAATCGACCGAGTCGAGTCCGGGCCCCCGGAGCTGTACGGTTCAGTAAAGCACATCCCCATGGTGAAGTAGTCGGCATGCTCCGGGTGAGCCTCAGAGTCCCGCTTCACCACAATCCCGTGGATCCCCTCCTTGTAAAGGGACGGAACTTCCTCCCACATCCCAAGAGCCGTCTCTTCGAACTCCTCGTATGTCATTCCAGCCCTGCTATCAGCAAGTCACTTACCGGGAGGGGTCGCGACTCAAGACCTTCACCCCGTCTCCTCTCGTGCGGGCAACCAGGAAGCGGTTCAGAGAGATCAGGACGATGAGCACCACGCCCCACTGAACGATGACGGTACCGACATTGAAGGCGGAGAGGGGATTCCAGTTCGCCGCAAGCCCCTCCCCCCAAGCCTGCCAGAGCCACCACGCAATCAGCACCGTCGCTTGAACCACCACGAGGCGAATCGCCCAGTCCCACCAGGCTCCCACATGGATATCGGAGTCGCCGGTGTTGATAAACTCCTCCCTCCACCTTCTCACGCCGTAGCGGAGGACCGCTAACGCGAAGAAGAAACCGGAAAGCATGAGTCCCACACCCCAGACGAAGTCCTGATTGGCGAAAATATCCATGGAGAGAGCCGAAGGCACACCCATTAGGAGCCCACTGATTCCCACGACACCAATGGCCCGATCCCGGGGGAGCCCAACGTCCATCAATACGCGGGAGGCCAATTCGATCATCGCGATCAGAGAACTCCACGCTGCAAACACTAGAGCCAGGAAGAAGAGAGAAAGGAAGAACCGACCGAGGGGGATAGTCGCGAAAAGCTGCGGAACCCAGATGAATGTGAGTCCCTCGTTACCCGCACCCACGATCTCGGCGGCTGCGTTGGGCATGGCTGAGAACAAAGTGCAGAGAACCATGATCCCAGCAAGAAGCGACATGCTGTTGTTGCCAAGACCAATGACGAAAGCATTTAAGGCTGTGTCCTCACGGCTCCCCATATAGATGGAATAACAGAGCACAAGCCCCCATCCGGCCCCCGTGTCCCAAGCGTTTTGGGTCAGCGCTTGGAGCCAGATTCCGGGCTCGGCCAAGTCGGACCAGTCGGGCGTGAAGAGGAAGGCGAGACCATCCGCCGCTCCCGGAAGGGTCACCGCGCGAAGCGCGAGGGCGATGACGAGGATCACAAGCGAGGGGATCAATATGCGGGCAGCAGTCTCGATCCCCCTCACTCCACGCGAAACGACGAACACGCCCAGCGCCATAGCTACAGCGTGGGTCAAGAGAGCCTGAGGCGAAGCCGCATAAGTTTCCCAGAGCTCCCCTGGAGAATCCTCGGGCACAGTTCCGAGTACTGACGCAGCGAAGAAACGGATGGTCCAACCCATGACGACGGAGTAGTAGAACATGATCGCGGTCGCCGTCCATGCGACCCATGCCCCCATCCACCCGAATCGGGGACCCAGCGTCTTGACGAACGCCCCAATCGGACCCGAACGAGCACCCTTTCCCAAACTGAACTCGAGAATCAGGAGTGGCACCGACCAGAGCAGGAGGAACACCACCCAGGCGACGAGGAAGGAGCCCCCACCTTGCGTCGCGGAGATCCGGGGAAACCGCCAGATGTTACCGGTGCCAACAGCCATACCCATCATGGCCATAAGCATCCCCCACCGGGTTGTAAACACGCTTGATCCGCCGGTCGTCATGGGGGGGGGAATGCTAACCGCTCCCGGATCCATTCGAGTACGTTGGAGGCATTAATCCGGATCTGCTGGAGGCTGTCCCGGTCCCTAACGGTGACCGTACCGTTTTCACTCGTCTGACCATCGATCGTGATGCACCACGGCGTCCCAGCCTCGTCCTGGCGTCTATATCGGCGGCCGATCGATCCCGACTCGTCGTAGAAGGCGGGAACGGCT
>Ga0310123_10000889_pt1 | contig 26117 bp, 16 predicted proteins | sample CB6_AW_1057_MG_FD_203505 | JGI IMG/M metagenome (GOLD analysis project Ga0310123, IMG submission 203505) | Marine microbial communities from Western Arctic Ocean, Canada - CB6_AW_1057 | ecosystem: Environmental > Aquatic > Marine > Oceanic | place: Canada: Western Arctic Ocean | collected... | reverse complement strand
GTCGGGCACCTGGGTGGACGACTGAGTGTCAACCGGGTGATCCGCAGCGTCGCCCGTGAGACCGGATGCGATCTTCTCGACGCCCGCAAACTGTTTGACCGGAAGCAAGCTGCACTTGACGGGTTCTTCAATCGCGACCTGATCCATGATGACTGCCATCCCACACCGCTGGGCCATCACCTGCTGGCCGTTGCCTTACGGGAAGTCCTCCGCGCCGAGGACACCAGTCCGACACAGCAGAGCACCAGGTGAGTGGCGTGGGAGTAGGTCAGTCAAAGGACACGCCGAAGGTGTCACCAGCGTGAGTTTCACACCCGGCGGGAAGCGGATCGTCAGCGGCAGCGATGACAAGACGGTGAAGGTCTGGGACATCTCGTCGCTGGACACGTCCAAGTAGCCGTCATCTGGACGGCCCCCCGGCCCGGCGCCTGGGGCGTGGTTCGGATCCAGCGGGTTGAACGCCGGGGCTGGGCTGGGGTAGGGAGACTGGGGTGGCGAACCTCTCCGGGAGTAGTCCTGGCCTCAAAGTGGACCAGTCCGCCGAAACCTGAGATACTCGTCCCGCCGATCGCGTTGGCTTAGGCAACAGGGGTACTGCGCCCCCACGAGTAAGCGAAACAACGATGCTCTCGATCTTCGACCACCAGCGAACGATGGATCGCCGCGCGATGATGACGGCTGGTGGTCTGGCTCTGGGTGGTCTCTCGCTCGCGGACTTGCTCCGCACGCAGGCCATCGCCGGTAGCCCAGAGAGACCTGTCAGGACCGGCAAGTCCGTTGTGTTCTTGCTTCAGCACGGAGGGCCGACTCAGTTCGAGACCTTCGATCCGAAACTCGATGTCCCCAGCCGGATCCGTACGGTCGGCGGTGTGGTACAGACCAGCCTTCCCGGTGTCACGTTCGGATCAACCATGAGCCGGCTGGCAAAGTGGGCGCACCGGATGGCGATTGTGCGGTCGTATACGACCGGCAGCGCCGGTCACAGTCTCCGGCCGTTGATCGGTAACGCGACGCGCAACGCCAATATCGGAACGCTGTTTTCGCGGCTGGCCGGAGCGAACGATCCCCAAAGCGGCTTGCCCTCAAACGTGACCTTGTTTCCGAACACGATTGAGCCTTCGGCACTGGGTCCTGACGAACGGTTTGGCAAGTTCAGTCAGACAGGCGAGATCAACAGTGCGTATGCGGCGTTCACTCCAGGTGGCGGCTCGACACTTCAAGAGAACATGAAACTGAGATTGCCAGCCAAACGCTTCGACGATCGCGCGGCTTTGTTGAGGTCACTTGACGGGCTTCGACGGGATATTGAACAGAGCGGGGCCGCTGAAGGCTTTGACAAGTATCGCCAACAGGCCTTCGAGATCGTGCTGCGTGGTGTTGCCGACGCGTTTGATCTGTCGAGAGAGGACCCGCGGACGATTGCGAGGTATGACACCGCTGACTTCATTGATGAAGATCGCTACAGCGGCGTCAGCAATGGCGGATCGGCTCGCCGCTGGTATCAAAACAACGCCCAGACGCTCGGCAGAGAGTTGCTGCTGGCTCGCCGCTTGTGCGAGGCCGGTTGCGGTTTCGTCACCGTCGCCACGAGGTTCGTGTGGGACATGCACGCCGATCGGAACAACCTGGGCGTAACTCGCGGCATGGAAGCGGTCGGACGGCCCTTCGACCACGCCGTTTCGGCCTTCATTGAAGACTGTGAAGAGCGCGGGTTGAGCGACGACATTCTGCTCGTCTGCGTTGGTGAAATGGGCCGTACGCCGCGGATCAACAAGAACGGTGGCCGAGATCACTGGGCCGGCCTGGCCCCGCTGATGCTCTACGGCGGCGGCATCACGGATGGGCAGATCATCGGCCAGTCCACCCGCGACGGTGGGGAACCGCTGGCTGATCGAACCGATTCCGACAATCTCGTGGCCACGATCCTGCACACGCTGCTGGACGTCTCCGAGCTACGACTGAGGTCCGAACTCCCGACCGACCTCGTCGAATTCGCATCATCCGGGACGCCGATTCGTCATTTGGCTTAGGAGTGGGAGGCAACTCGTTCCACCTGACACTTCTTCCGCCTTGCAGCTTCAAGCCACTGAATGTGTCAAGTGTCAAGAGTTGACCCCACCCCCCGTTGAGTTCACCGGGTCGCTGGACTACGCTCACGAAATTGTTTGGACGGGCTCGAGGAAGGTTGAGGCGGTTGTGCGACAGAACCTGCCGGTGCACTACTCGGCCGCGGACTACGACCGCTACACGACCGACGCGGTCTCGACGTACGATGATGGCATCATCCGCCGGCTGCGGCAGGAATACCGGCTGATGGGAGGCGGCCCGAGGGTCCTCCTGGACATCGGCACCGGCACAGCACGGCTGCTGATCAAGATCGCCGCGGAGCCCGAGCTGGCGGAGGTCGAGCTGGTCGGGACGGACTATTTCACGGAGATGGTCGAGCAGGCGAGCCGGACGGTCGTCGAGGCCGGCCTGGCCGACCGCGTCCGGATCGAGCAATGCGACGTTCACCAGATGCCCCAGCCCGACGAGACCGCCGACCTGATCGTCAGCCGGTCGACGATCCACCACTGGGCCGATCCGCCGCAGGCCTTCCGCGAAGTGTTCCGGCTGCTGAAGCAGGGCGGCGTGGCGATCATCCACGAGCCGCGGAGAGACCCGGCACCCTCGGCGTTGGCCGAGTTCAATCGGCTGCGGGCCGAACAGGGGATCGAGCCGGCACGGATGGACGAGAAGTACACGGCCGCGGAGGTGCGGCAGTTTCTCAACGAGGCGGGGCTGCACCGCAACGGAATGGTGCTGGCCCCCTCGCGGGGACCCGGCTCGCTGGGGATGGAGGTGCGGATCAGCAAGGCTGGCTGGCTTCGCCGCACGCTCGTTCGCGTGGTCGGCAAGCTTGGCGTTTCGCCGCTGCGGAACCCCTGGTGACGTTACCCCCGGCCGTTGTGCCAGTGGAAAGGAGAGGATCACCCGGATCACCCGGATCACCCGGATCTGTCGGGTTGAACGCCGGGGCTGGGGTGGGGAGACTGGGGCGGTGCCAGGTGACCGTTGATGGCCGAGATCGAAGGACTCAGCCGACGCGACCTGCCGAAACTGCATCCGTCGAAATCAAGCAGGCAAGACGTCGCCCATGCGAGCCCGGATCCGTGACACCACGATCTACTTCGATGTGGACGGAATGGGGCTGGTGCCCGATGGCGACGACATGGTCGATCGGCCCGTGCTGTTCGTGTTGCACGGCGGACCGGGTGCCGATCATTCCTACCTGAAACTGCGAATGGGGCCGCTGACCGATTCCGCTCAACTGGTTTACCTCGATCACCGGGGTGCCGGACGCAGTGAGCGCGGTGACCCGTCGGAGTGGACGTTGGCCAACCATGCGGCCGACGTCGATGCCTTACGGCAGTACCTGGGCCTGGAGCGGATCGTGTTGTTCGGCACGTCCTACGGCGGGTTTGTCAGCCAGCAGTTCGCCCTGGATTTCCCCGACAGCCTGGACGGACTGATCCTCTGCTCGACCGCCCCGAGTTACCGCATCCTGGCCGACACACGGCGGCTGGTCGAAGAACGGGGTACTTCCCAGCAGCAGGCGATCTGTCGGCGACTGTGGGAGCAAGGCCTGCAGACCGAGGAGGCGCTCTACGAGTACTTTGTGACCATGGGCCCGGTCTACTCGCGGGACTTCGACGAGGATGCCTTCGGGATTGGCTGGCGACGGACGATCTGGAACGTGGAACAACTCGACAACTGGTTTGCCGGTGAGCGGCGGACGTTTGACTTCACCGATCGTCTGGCCGAGATCACCTGCCCGACGCTGGTGATGTCGGGAGCTCACGACTGGATCTGTACCCCCGAGCAGGGACGGATCATCTCCGAGCGGATTCCACGAGCCCAGCACAAGGTCTTTGCCAACAGCGGCCATTCGGTAGGGCAGGATGAGCCGGAGGCGTTCCTGGCGGCGATGCGGGGATTCCTGGTCGGCACGCTCGGGCTGCCGAGCCGCGGAGCGGAAGGGGTCAAGAGTTGACCCAAGGGCAGGTTGCCAGAATGCCGGCTTCGTATACTACCTGCCGGACTTCGAACAGGTCTTCTTTCTGGTCATCCGAATGATCAGGTCCATGGGCGTCGTGGTCTGCTGTGGGGATGGGAGTGCTTGTCGACTTCGTTTCCGGCGGAGCGTGGGCTCTGGAGACGGACCAGATCAACCTCTCGCTCGCCCCTGAGGAAAAGAAAGAGTAACGGCCGATCGGGCAGTGCGGCATGAGCGTTGAGGGTGCCGGTTAGGCGCTCCTCCGTGTTCCGGTACCGGTGATTGTGAGCGTACCGGCGTGTCTTCGTGTCCGTTCCCTGGGGCAGATAGCGGCGGTTGGTGGGAGGAAGGGGTCAGGCCCCGCTTGTGGAGGACTTTCAGTCCACCACAAGCGGCGTCTGACCCGCGGCCGTCGGCGGCGTCTGACCCCCCGGCTAGCTGAGGATCTCTTGAACGACCCGGCCGTAGACGTCGGTCAGTCGGTAGTCGCGGCCGAGGTGGGGGTAGGTCAGCCGCTCGTGGTCGATGCCCAGCAGGTGCAGAATCGTGGCGTGCAGGTCGTGCAGATGCACCTGCCCCTGGACCGGTCGATAACCGAAGTCGTCCGTTTCGCCATGCGTCAGGCCGGGCTTCACGCCGCCACCGGCCAACAGCGTGCAAAAACTCTCCTGCTGATGCTCGCGGCCATGCTTGGCGATCGGGCTGGTCCCCGAGAGATCCTGGCTCCAGTACGTGCGGCCGAACTCTCCGGAAACCATCACCAGCGTATCCTGCAGCAGTCCTCGCCTGCTGAGGTCCCGGATCAGACCGGCGATGGGTTGATCGGCCTTGGCGCACGAACCGGGCAGGGCGTTGCGGATGTCACCGTGATGGTCCCAGCCGTCCATCGTCACCTGCACAAATCTCACGCCCGCTTCACTGAGCCGACGTGCCATCAGGCAGGCTCGTCCGTTCACATCGCTGGGGCCGCCGCCGATGCCGTACAGTTCCTGCGTCTGCTTGGATTCTCGGGACAGATCGATCAGGCCCGGCGTTTCCGCCTGCATGCGGAAGGCCAATTCAAACGACTCGATGATGCCCTCCATCTGAGAATCGGTCCTGGCACGCTTCAGCAGGCGTCGGTTGACACGTTGCAGAAAATCCAGCCGTCGCCGCTGCACCTGGGGCTTGATGTCGGGGTCGCGGAGGTTGGTGATGGCGACCTCGCCATCCTGCCGGGGCACGCGCAAGGGTGTGCCCTGGTGAATGGCCGGCAGGAACCCGGCGCCATAGTTCCGCCCGTCGCGAGGAGGATGAATCGTGATGAAACCGGGCATGTTCCGATTCTCGGTGCCCAGGCCGTAGCTGAGCCATGCCCCCATCGACGGCCGCGCCTCGAAAATGTGTCCGGTGTGAAGCTGCAACGCCGCCGGCGCGTGAGCCTTGTTGTCCGCGACCATGGCCCTCAGCAGGCACAGCTCATCGGCCACCCCCGAGAGATGAGGCAGCAAGTCGGACATCATCATTCCCGACTGACCTCGGGGACGTACCGGTCGAACCGGAGCCATCGGCAGAAATCGAGCAACGCCCACGCGAAGCTGACCGTCGTCGCCCACCGGCGACTCGATCTCCTGACCATGCTTGCTCGTGATGTACGACTTGGGTGCAAACAGATCGCCCTGCGAGGGGCCTCCAGCCAGGAAGATAAAGATGATCCGGCTGGCCCGTGGGCGAACGTGGGGGGCACCGGCTGCCAGTGGATTCGGGGCGGCGGCGGAGGTGGAGTCGGCAAGCAGGCTGCTGAAGGCCAGGCCGCCAAATCCGCAGGCGGTGCCCCGTAGCAGTTCACGTCGACTCATCACCCCGGTCAGTGTCCGGGTCATCATCTGTTCTTTCGGTTGTCGGCCCGCGAGAAGTCTCGAGCCGGAATGGGTCACTCAGAGTCGCATCAGGAATTCATTCGAGGCCAACAGCGCGTGGCACAGTTCGGCCCAGCCGTTTTGTCCGCTCTCACGCACGAACTCGGCCGCCTCACGACGTTCCAGCCCGGTAATCGGCCGATTCAGCAGCGTCAACCACAGGAGATCGAGTCGCTTGGCCTCATCGCCTTCCTTGCTCAACCGCGCGGCGAGTGTGGCGGCGTGCTTCTTGACCACCGGGCTGTTCATCAGGAACAGTGCCTGCGTGGGGACCGCCGTGACCGGTCGCTGGCCGGTCAATTGCGAAGGTTGTGCAAAATCAAAGACGTTGCGGAGCGTGGCCGGTCCCGGCTGAGGGCCGTCCCGGATGACCGGCAGGTAGACTGTCCGCTCGAATTCCTGCTCGGGTCGCCACTTCGCCAATCGGAAATTCGGAGGGTTCACATCCTTCGGGTCGAGGCCGCCCACGTTTTCAGGAAACTCCAACGGCAGGGCCGGGCCGCCGCTGGAGGGCCTCAGTCGGCCGCTCACCATGATCATCGCGTCACGCAGAGCCTCAGCGTCGAGCCGGGTCCGGTTCATTCGCCACCTCAGTCGGTTGCCGGGGTCCACGGCATCAGCGTGATCGTCGTGCGCGCTGTCCAGGCCATAGGTTCGGCTGAGGACCAGTCGACGGATGAGTGTCTTCTGCGAGAAGCCGTCGCGGATGAAACGCCGGGCCACCGAGTCGAGCAGATCCGGATGCGACGGCCTGTCGCCGGGCAGACCGAAATAGTCAACCGACCGAACCAGGCCCTCGCCAAACAGCTTCTGCCAGACGCGATTCACAACGACCCGCATCGCCAGCGGCTGACCGGCCACCCAGTCGGCCAGTTGTCGCCGACCGCTTTGATTGGCCGGGATCTTGGGTGGACCCTTTGAAATCACCTGCAGGAATCCTCGTGGGACCACGTCGCCCAGGGCACGCGGATCGCCGCGAATCGTGATTCTCATGGCCGTCGGACTCTTGACGTCCCTGACACCGTGGACCCTGGGCACAGTGGGAGCAAAGAACTCGCCGTGCAGTATCAGCTTGTCGAGCTCGGCCCGGCGTGCTCCCGCCTGTTTGCGTTCACTTCGCCAGCCAGCGAGTTTCTCGGCGTGCTTCTTCTCGCGGACGGCTCGATCGGTCTGCTGGGCTTTGGTTTCGGGCAGCTCGATGACGTTCACATCGCTCCACACGCCGCGTGGGGTCTTGTACACGGTCGAGGTGCCGTGAAAGAACCCGGCCATGGCGTAATAGTCGCGTTGAGAGACCGGATCGAACTTGTGGTCGTGACACCTTGCGCATTCGAGCGTCAAACCCAGGAATGCCTTGCCGACCTTGTTGAGCTGCTGGTCGACAATATCCACGAGCAGCTTGGCCTTGTCGGATTCGACGATCTCGATGTCGCCCAGTACCAGGAACCCGGTTGCCGTCAGGCTGGCGGCTCGTTGCTCGACGCTCTGCCTCTCAGCCGCAATCAGGTCGCCGGCGATCTGCTCGCGAATGAACTCGTTGAACGGTTTGTCGGTGTTGAAAGCGTCGATGACGTAATCGCGATAGCGCCAGGCGTAGCGGGCGAAGACGCTGTTGGAAGTCCCGACCTGGTCTGCGTACCCCACGAGGTCCAGCCAGTGCCTTGCCCACCGTTCACCGAACGCGCGGGAGGCCAGCAAGCGGTCGACCACTTTCTCGCGTGCCCGTGACGACCGGTCACCGGTGAACTCGGCAACCTGGTCAACCGTGGGTGGAAGTCCCGTCAGATCAAAGCTCACACGACGCAGCCACGTATAACGGTCCGCGTCGCCGACGGGTCGCAGGCCGGCTGATTCAAGCTTCGCCAGGATGTAGCGGTCGACCTCGTCCTTGGGCCATTTCGAGTTCTTGACGCGAGGCGGTGCAGTCTGTTTGAGCGGCTGAAAGGCCCAGTGTTGCCGACCCTTCTTGAAGTCGATCCCCTTCGCGCCGCGGGTGGATTTTGTCACGCGGGGATCGAAGGCGCCGTCAGCGACCCAGCGCTCCAGTTGCCTGACGAGTTTCCGGGGCAGCTTGCCGTTGGGGGGCATTTCGAGGTCTTGATATCGAACCGCGCTGATCAGCAGACTCTTGTCGGGCTGACCGGGTATGAGTGCTGGCCCCGACTGGCCACCTTTTGCCCAGCCGCTGCGGGAGTCGAGTACCAGGCCCCCCTTGGCCTTCTTTGCCTGGTGACTGTGACACCGGTAACAGTGCTGCTCGAGAATCGGCCGCACCGTTTTGTCAAACTTTTCGGACAAGGTCCTGGCTGCCGAAGATCCCGGGGTCTCGGCCTTCTTTTCCTGGGCCAGGGCCGGCAACGACATGGCACACAGGGTGAGAACCACTACGGCAGAGGAAGAACAACAGGGCTTGGTCATGGGAGTGATCATCGCCGGCAAGATCTCGATTCCGGGTTCCACCTTCGGGGCGATTCTAACATCCACTGCGTGGTATCACCTGCAATGAAGCTTGGGAAAACGGTTGATCCGTGTTGTGCTGGGGTCTGACGCGGCCCGTGGCCGGGCCTGACCCCTTACCGCGTTCGCCGGTGGCTGGAACAAAAGGGGTCAGGCCCCCGCGTGCGGACCGTCGCAGGTGGAGCAAGGACCATTTGTGGCGGGCGTCTGACCCCCGGCGCAGCGGGCGGGCTAACGGTCCTCGGGTGTCGGGACCGTCGACGGCGGCGGGGGCAGGATCGTGAAGCCCAGGTCGCTCTTGCCGTCCTTTTCGAAGAGCACGATCACCTTGCCGTCGGGCAGGACGCTGACATCGCTGTAGCCCGAGGGACCCTGGTAATACTGCTGCTTCCAGGGCCAGGTCTTGCCGTCGTCGTAGCTGGCCCAGAGTGTCCCTTGCACGCGGCCGGTGGCGAGTCCGGGACCGGAATAGAGGATCACGCCCGGCTTGCCGTCCTCGGGCCACGAATAACGCACCACGGATCCCTGGCACGAGGGATCGGGCAATTGGCTGGCATAGGTGATCCGGGTCGTATCCGTTGTGCCGCCGTCGGGGATGACCGTCAGGCCTCGCAGTTTGTTCGCGGTGCGGCCGTTGAAGAGCACCCGGCCGTCGGTCAATTCCACTCCCTTGGCTTCGCCGAGGGCGACCGACGCCGAGATCAGGGCGCCGCCGGGCTTCCAGGTTGTACCGTGGTCGTCGCTGTAGACGACCCCGGCCACCCAGTGAGCTGAGCCCGTGGTGTAGTTGATCGGCACGATCAGCCGACCCGCCGTGGCACCTCGCCGGGTCACAAACCCCGCACCCGGACCCGGCAGGACAATCTCGCGGCCGGGCTTGAGCTGGTCACGGATACTCTTGCTGACATCCCTGGGCCTGGCCCACGTCTTCCCATCGTCGTCGCTATGGGTCACGAACTGGTGCACGAACTGGTGCACGAACCGGCGTGCGTTCCAGCCCTCTGTGAGCGTCGCGATGTCGATCCGTCCCATGAACAGCCAGATGCGTCCCGTCTTGGGGTCGACGATCGGACACGGGTTGTTGACCGAGTGTTCTCCGGCGTCCATGACGACGATCTCCGGACCCCACGTCTTGCCGCGATCCTCGCTGCGGCGAAGCACCGCATCGATGTTCCCGACGTCACGCCCGTTCACCCGGCGGGCTTCGGCAAAGGCCAGAATTGTGCCTTGTTCAGAAACCGCCAGCGACGGAATGCGATACGACGACGCCTGGCCGGGTTCGCTTGAGGCTTTGTTCGAGCCGTCATAGATCAACTCGATCGGAGCGGTCGACTTGAAGTTCGTTGTCAGCTTGTCGGAGAGCCCCTCGGCGGTCAGCTTGATGCTGGCGATCTTCGTGGCACTCCTCAGACCATCGAACCACAGGTGGAGATTGACGCCGGGGTCGATCGGCTGCTCGTTGAGTTGCTTGTCGTCATAGAAGAAGGAGATTGTGTTTTTGATGCGTTTGATCGCCAGCGAGTGCATCTTGCCGTCATAGGGGTTGGCGGCACAGCGAGTTGCAAACGGTTTCAGCGGCAGAGATCTCTTGCGGACACTGAGCCAGACCTGGCTCCCGTCGCCGGAAAAACGCAACTGGCCGCGGTCGGTGATCGTGACGTTGGGGAAGCTGTTCAGGTGGACCGAGCACGAGAAGACGACCTTGAATTCGCAGTCGCCCAGTGCCGATTTCGCTGTCGAAAACCGCGAATGATTGTTGCGGCCCTCGAACTTCAGCGGAATCACGAAGAGTCCGTCGCGGGTTGTTCCCGCACAATGGACCCACTGGCCCCAGAACGGGTCGCCGGGGATGTAGGGACGTTCCGGAGTAATCCCCTCAGGCCAATCGAGCGCTTGATGCACCAGCTTGCCATCGCGGATGACATACAATTCCGCGGCGGCCAGCGTCGTTGCCAGCCCCAGCATCGCGGCGACTGTCAGCAGCAGCGGTCGCAGGATCCGTCGTGTAGTCATGGTGTTTCGCTCGTTGGCATGGGCAGCGCGGTTGGCGTCGCCTTGTCAGGTCATTTCTACCCTCAGCGACCGATCTGTCGAGGCCGGTCGCTCGATTCGTCATGGCCCGATGACCCATTCGTCTTGGGCATCAGACGCGGCCCTCAGTCGTGCACTAGCAGCCTGTTGAAGAATTCGGACCCCGGGGTCCGACGCCGCCCACAACGGGGTTTGCTCCACCTGTCGCGTTTCACAGGCGGGGCCTGACCCCTTTTTCGAGTTGCAACGAGTGCTGGTTGAAAAGGGGTCAGGCCCCGCCTGCGTGCCGTTCTGGGTGGAGCGAGACTTTCTGTGGGCGGCGTCTGACCCCGTCCCATCCCCAAACTTGTGTTTTTCAACAGGCTGCTAGGTGCCGATCGGATACCGAATCAACGTCAGCACGACGAATCCTGCGGCCACGAATTCGGCAATCTCCTCGAATGCCTGCCCGGCAAAGACGACGTTCCAGGACGATTGATCGGAGACCTGGGACGCGGCAAACACGCACGCCCACGCCAGCGCGAACAGCATCCACGGCTCTCTAGCTCGAAACGCCGGGGCGATCCTGGGCACCGCCCGTCTGAGCACCGCGACACAGACGGCCGCCATGCTCAGCAGGAAGGACCCACAGAGGAGCTTCTGGGCAAGCGGAACATCCGCGGACAGATAGAACTTGAGGCTGCTGAAGTGCTCGGGCACCCACGCCGCTCGGTGCACATCGGCCTCCCGCAACGCATACACCACCAGCAGGCAGGCGGTCAGTCCCAGAAACTTCCGCTCCCCTGGATCCCGGATCGCGCCGCTCACGGCCAACAGCACCGCCGAGCTCAAGACGACAAACGTCGCCAGTTGCACCAGGCCGTCGTCGGCAATCAGCCGTCGACCCACCTCAGTCGGCACCGCCAGGGTGACGACTGCGAACAGCACAACGCCGCTGCCCAGCACGATGGACGCCAGGGTCGGGTTTCCGCACGACTTGATGCGGAGGCTGATTCTGTTCACCTGATGACCTTCAACGCTGTCCGAGATTGTCTCAGGCGGTCGATTCCCCGCTTCGTGGCTCGAGTGTGCCGGACGTCCAGGTATTCGAGCTTCCGGAGTTTCGCCAGGTGCAACAGGCCCCGGTCGGTGATCGACGTGTTGTCGACTCGCAAGTACTCCAGCGTCCTGATCTCCGCCAGGTGAGCCAGCCCGGCATCGCCCACCGCCGTTTGGGAGCACTCGATTTCGTCCAGATGCTTCAGCCGCTTGAGATGAACGAGGCCGTCGTCGGTGACTCGCGTCCCGGACAGTTCGATTTCTTCCAGCTGCGTCAGCCGAGCGACATGCAACAGGCCCCGGTCGGTGACCGGGGTGGCGTTGATGTCCAGGTCCTTGAGTTGACTGAGTTGTGACAGGTGCCTGAGCCCTTCATCGGTGATCGCGGTGTTGTTCAATTCCAGGTCCACCAGGCGGCTCATTCGCAGCAGCGATACCATGCCGGAATCGGTCACTGCGGTCCCGGAGAGGTCCAGGTCTCGCAATCGAGTCAATCCGGCCAGACGCCTGACACCGAGATCGGTGACCAGGGTGTCAACCAGCCACAGGCTCTCCAACTGCGTCATGCCGGCCAGGTACTGCAGGCCGATGTCTGTGATTGCAGTGCGGTCGAGTCGGATCTTTCGGAGCTGGGGGAACTCGGCCAGGCACGCGAGATCGTGATCCCCGATGGGTGTTCCGGCCAGATCCAGTGACGTGAGCGCCGAGAGGCTCTTCATGGACTCGAAAATGACGGCATCGGGCTTTGTGCCGCTGAGGTCAACCTTCGAGACTCCTCGCCATTGCCAGATGCGGGGGTTGAACCAGCCGACGCGGTTCACGGTACCGCCGGACTGCTCGATCAACGCAACCACGGATCTCTCGTTGTGCTCCCGATTCCAGCCGACGACGGCGAAGCCGGAAACGACGAGGGCGATCGCCAGCCAGACTCTCGCCTGCCAACGAATCGAATCCACTGATAGCATGAGTTTTCCCTGACTGCTCGACCGAGCAATTTGCACGCTGCCGGCTCGAACCGCGGGACGCTATCGGAATCCTCGAACAGGGTCAACTCAGGTCCACGGCGGCCGATTCCATCAGTTTGGCGCGCTGATCGGCCCATCGCGGGCCACCGTTGCCACGGGCTTCCCATCCACGTGGACCACAGCACCGGCCGGGTTGAGTTCCAGGTCGTCGAGCCCCAGCGGGGTGCCTTCGAACAGTGCCAACTCACCTCCGCGGGCACAACCGGCGGTCCCGGCGAAACGTTGCGGTGTCGGGTCGGCGTTACTTCTGCGGTGCGTAGGCGATGCTGATCACCTGTCGGAGCTTGACGTTCCTGGCGGTCTGGTGGGACTTGTCGGGCCAGAGGATTTCGAGCGTGACGGGGTCCTTGTGATCGGCCAGTCCGAAGTGCAGCCTGAGGTCGTTCTGGTTGCCCTCGCCGGTGCCCGCTTCGACCTGCCTCGTGTAGGTCTTCTTGCCGATGGTGATCCGCACCTGGGCACCCACCGCGGCGCGATTCACCCTGGCTCCGTCGCCCTTGAGGTGCACCGTCAGCCATCCCTTGCCGAGCAGGGTGTTCTGGAACAGCTTGCCGCCACTGATCAGGTCGAGTGCTCCGTCGTTATTGAAGTCGGCCCAGGCGGCCTGGTAGGTCGGCGGCAAACCCGCCACTCCGGCCGCGGCACTGACGTCGGTCACCTTGAAGGCTCCGTCGTTTCGAAACAGGACCGGGTAGTTCTTGCGGCCGAACGAGGCGGTGCCATAAACCGTGGTGAAGAACACGTCGAGGTTTCCGTCGTTGTCGTAGTCTCCGACGCTCGGAGTTGCGTAGGACTCCTGGTAGTGCACGCCGCAGGGACCGAGGTCCTTGAACTTGAAGCCCTGTGCGGCTCCGAGGTTTTGCAGGAATCTCGACTTCGGCTGGTCGCCTCGACCGTCGACATGAGCGAAGTTGCCGGCGAAGAGATCGATCAGGCCGTCGTTGTTGAAGTCGCCCCAGGCCGATCCGATCGAGTGGCCTCCTCCGAACCCGGCCGACGTGGCGACCACGCCGAACTTCCTGGCACTCTCGGTGAAGCCCGCCTTGCCGTCGTTGAGCCACAACAGGTTGGGCTGCAGGCGGTAGCTGGAGACGTAGACGTCGAGGTCACCGTCCTGGTCGAAATCACACGCCGTGACTCCCCGGGCCCGGGTCTGGCTCTTGGAGACCGCCAGCTTGAACGACTTGCCCTTCTGGCTGATCAGGACCTGGTACGGCCAGGTGATCCCCTTGCCCCAGTCCTCGTAACCTCCGACATAGATGTCCACGAACCCGTCGCCGTTGAAGTCGCCCCAGCAGGCTCCTCGCGAGACCGACGGAGGCAGTTCGGGCAGTTTGACCTGCGTGAACTTCATCTTGCCTTCGTTGCGGAACAGCGACCGGGCCGACCAGGAAAACAGGTCCACCAGCCCGTCGTTGTCGAAGTCGGCGGCGACCGAGGTCGGTACGTCGGCAACTCGCTTGAAGGTCTTGCCCTGTTCGTTTTTCCAGACTCCGCCGGTGGTGCACAGGTCCACCCAGCCATCGTTGTCCAGGTCGACCCAGCAGGCGGCACCGTTGGGACTCTTGAGACCGGTGGCTGCCGTCACGTCCTTGAAGGCGGGCGTCTGGGCGGGCAGTGGTCCGGCCAGCAGAGTCGCAAGCAGGGCGGCTTCGAGCACGAAATGTCGGCGACATCCCGGAGGCAGCAGCGGCAGACGAATCATGGCACCTTCCTTCTGGCTCACTTGGCAGCGTTGTGAATCAACCCGAGTACGATTGGCCCGCGACGACTCGCGGCGATTCCCGATTCGGCATTATTCGAAATTCCCGCCACCCGGGCCAGCCACTCGCAGGTCTCCCGAGCCCCGGACGTCGACCACGGCAGTCGCCTCCGCACAACCACCCCCTTATACTGGTCTCTTGACGCGTTACGTTTCACGAAAAGCGGTCGTCACCGATCGGAGCCCAACTTTGAACACTCGATGCCAACTCATGACCTGCGTCGTCACCTCGGTGATGGTGCTGGCAACGGGTATGGCAACGGGGATGGTGTCGGCGGCCGATAAGCCCTCGGCAAAGTCCCGCGTCGATTTCTCACGCGCGATCCGTCCTCTGTTGGCCAACAAGTGCCTGAAGTGTCATGGTCCGGGCCGAACGCAGCAGCAGAGCGATCTGCGGCTGGACCTGGCCAGGAATGCCATCGGTACGGCGATTGTGCCGGGCAAGCCGCAAGAGAGCGAGGTGATCAAGCGGATCACCAGCCAGGACCCTGAAAAGAAGATGCCTCCCCCGGAGAGCAAGCTGGAGCTGACCTCCGCGGAGATCGAGTTGCTGAAGAGGTGGATTGCCGAGGGGGCCGACTACACGGTGCACTGGTCCTTTGTCACCCCGGTCCGGCCTGCCGTCCCGAAGGTGACTCGCGAGGACTGGGTTCTCAGCACGATCGACCGGTTCGTGCTGGCACGGATCGAGACCGCCGGGCTGAAGGTGTCGGCGGCCGCGGGCAAGGAACTGCTGATCAGGCGGCTGACATTCGACCTGACCGGCCTGCCTCCCACGGGAGCCGAGATCGACCGGTTCCTGGGCGACACGAGCCCGCAGGCCTACGAGCGGGTGGTCGACCGCCTGTTGAGTTCCCAGCACTACGGCGAACGGATGGCTCAGACGTGGCTCGACCTGGCACGCTTCGGTGACACCAACGGCTACGAAAACGACAGCGATCGTTCGATGTGGCTCTACCGCGACTGGGTCATCAACGCCTTCAACACCAACATGCCGTTCGATCGGTTTGCGCTGGAACAGGTGGCCGGAGACCTGCTGCCTCACAGCAGCAGGTCGCAGCGGATCGCCAGCGGGTTCAATCGCAACACGACGTACAACGAGGAGGGCGGGTCGGACCCCGAGGAGTTCCAGGTGGTCTACGCGGTCGAGCGGGCCAGCACCACCGGCACGGTGTTCATGGGTCTGACCCTGGGTTGTGCTCAGTGCCATGAACACAAGTACGACCCGATCTCGCAGGAGGAGTTCTACAGCTTCTACGCGTTCTTCAACAGCGTCGACGGTGAGAAGGGGGCCCAGGGGCACGACATCCCGCTGCCGCCGCTGCTGGTACTCTCGACCCCCCAACAGGCCGCACAGGCCCAGCAACTGGCAGGGGATCTCGAGACGCTCGACAAGACGATCGCCACCGAGTTGGCCAGGGTGAAGCTGCCGGCACCGCTGGAGCCAACCGGCACGGCCGTCGAGAGCGACAGCCTGGATCCGCCGCCTCCTCCGCAGCCCACCACAGAGGACCCCGACGCGCACTTCGACCGGCAGGCCCGGTGGGAATTTCACGCCAGGAAGCATCTCCTGGAAAAACTTCCCAAGGAGATTCGTAAGCTGGTCGAGCTGGACGGGGACCGTCGAGACGACAAGCAGAAGAAGACCCTGGCCGACCACTTCATCCGCTACGGGTACAGCTCGGCTCGCAAGATCTTTGCTCCGCTCAACGAGCGGCACAAGCAGCTGAGCGACCGTCAGTCGAAGCTCAAGTCGCAGACTCCGACCACGATGGTGATGAAGGAGATGGCCGAGCCTCGACCGGCGTTTCTGCTTTTGCGTGGAGACTTCCAGCAGAAGGGCATCCGGGTGAAGGCCAACGTGCCGGCGATCTTCAAGGCGTTGCCAGAAGGGGCGCCGCGGAACCGGCTGGGGTTGGCTCGCTGGCTGGTCGACCCCGAGCATCCTCTGACCGCGCGGGTGGCCGTCAACCGGCTCTGGACCAGGTTCTTCGGCAGCGGATTGGTTCGCACGCCCGAGGACTTCGGCGTGCGGGGTGAGTTTCCGACGCACCCGGGGCTGCTCGACTGGTTGGCCGTGGAGTTCATGCGGATCGGCTGGAATGTGAAGGCGCTGCAGAAACAGATCGTGATGTCGGCCACCTACCGCCAGGCGTCGCGATACGACCCGGCCATCGTTCTCACCGACCCCTACAACCGGCTGCTGACTCGGCAGAACCGATTCCGACTCAGTGCCGAGTCGATCCGGGACGTGGCGCTGGCCTCCGGAGGCCTGCTCGATGACCGGATTGGTGGTCCGAGTGTGTATCCGTTCCAGCCCGCGGGCTATTACAGCGACAAGGGACGCTGGAAGTGGCCGCAGAGCACCGGACGCGATCTGTATCGACGCGGGATCTACACCTTCTGGCGACGCACCACCACCTTTCCCAGTTTCCAGATCTTCGATGCGCCGACTCGTGAGACCTGTACCGTGGTTCGGCCGCGGACCAACACTCCGTTGCAGGCCCTCGTGACGCTCAACGAACGGACCTTCGTCCAGTCGGCTCACGGCCTGGCCGTGAGAGTGCTGCGGGGTACGGCCCAGTCGGATTTGTCTGATACGTCCGACAAGTCGCGGCTGGAGGCCGCGTTCCGGATCGTGGTGGGAAGACGACCCGAGAAGTCAGAACAGGTGATCCTCGGCCGGATCCTCGAGGAACAACTCAAGCACTTCGGCCAGGACCAGGCGGCGGCCAAGGCCCTGATCGCCCAGGGGACCACGTCGGCCAAGGGGCTCGACCCGGCCGTCCTGGCCGCCTGGACCAGCATGGCCAACGTCCTGTTGAACCTCGACGAGGCGATCACCAGGGAATGAACGACATGACACAACCGGTGCTGCCAGACTGCACGAATTCTCTGGAACCCGTTTCGCCCCGTCGCCAGTTCCTGGCACGCACCTCCGGCGGACTCGGTGCCGCCGCACTCGCAGGCCTGATGCAGGAACATCTCACCGCAGCCACCGCAGCCACCGCAGCCACCGCAGCCCGCACCGACGGCCGCCGTCCGGGCACACTATCGACCACTCACATTCCGGCCCGCGCCAAGCGAGTGATCTACCTGTTCATGGCGGGTGGTCCTTCTCAGATCGACACGTTCGATCCGAAGCCGAAGCTCGAGGAGCTCAACGGTCGGGAGTTGCCTGCGGAGGTACGAGGCAAGCAGCGGATCACCTTGATGACTCGCAAGCAGAAGCAGCTGCAGATCGCCGCGTCACCGATCAAGTTCCGTCAGTTCGGCGAGTCGGGCCAGGTACTCAACGTGCACATGCCGGAATTGGCGAAGGTGTGTGACGAGATTGCGATCGTGCGGTCGTTGCACAGCGAGCCGATCAACCATGACCCGGCGGTGAACATGCTGCAGACCGGTGCGGGTCGACCGGGTCGGCCGTGCATGGGTTCGTGGGTGTCGTGGGGCCTGGGGAGTGAAAACCGCAGCATGCCCGATTTCGTCGTGCTGCTTTCGGGCACCAGGGGCCAGCCGGTCATCTCGCGGTACTACCACAGCGGTTTCCTGCCGGGCCGTCACCAGGGCGTGCAGTTCCAGTCTCAGGGCGACCCGGTGCTGTTTCTGTCCAACCCTCAGGGGATCGACCGGCGGACCAGGGGCCGGCTGATCCGGGGGATCAACGAGCTGAACCGGCGTCGGCTGGAGGTGGTCCGTGATCCGGAGATCGAGGCCCGGATCGACTCGTTCGAACTCGCCTACCGCATGCAGAGCAGTGTGCCGGAGATGATGGACCTCTCGGGTGAACCCAAGCACATCCACGAGATGTACGGGACTCAGCCCGGAAAGGTCTCGTTTGCCAACAACTGCCTGCTGGCCCGGCGGATGATCGAGCGGGGTGTCCGCTTTGTGCAGCTGTACCAGCGTGGCTGGGACATGCACGACGACATCAAGAACCGGATGCCGAAGCAGTGTGCCGAGGTCGATCGACCGACCGCGGCGTTGCTGCGAGACCTGCGGCAACGCGGCCTGCTCGACGAGACGCTGATCATCTGGGGTGGCGAATTTGGTCGGACGACGTATTGCCAGGGCGAGTTGAAGGCGACGTTTGGCCGCGACCACCATCCTCGCTGCTTCAACGCCTGGCTGGCAGGCGGCGGAATCCGCGGCGGGGTCACTCACGGTAAGACCGACGAGTTCGGTTACAACGTGGTCGAGGACCCGGTGCATGTTCACGACCTGCAGGCCACGGTGCTGCATTGCCTGGGCATCGACCACGAACGGCTGGTGTATCGGTTCCAGGGCCGCGACCAGCGATTGACGGATATCGGAGGGCAGGCGGTTGCGGAGCTGTTGGCCTGAACATGGCCGCAGACGTGGCGTTCTCTTCTCCAGATCGACTCCATGACGACACCCTCGATCGAGACTCCTTCAGCCGGACTTGAGTGTGGCGAGCCGCTGCGAGGCTGGTTGGCCACGGCGGTTGAACTGGGTGCATCGGACCTGCACCTGGTGTGCGGGTACCCGCCGGTGCTGCGGATTCACGGGGGGTTGGAACCGATCGGTTCGGATCCCCTCGAGGGCGAGCCGACCGGCGAGTTGCTGGTGCGTCTGTGTCCCGAGGGTGTTCGCGAGAAATTCCTGGCCGATCAGAACCTGGACTTTGCGTTCGAGCTGGAGGTTGAGGGTCGATCGTGCCGGTTTCGGGCCAACCTGTTCTTCAGTGGCGGTGACGTGGGGGCCTGCTTCCGGTTGATCCCCTCGGAGATCCCCGATCTCGACTGGGCCGGGTTCCCGGCCGAGATTGCCAACCGGTTGGCCCGGGTTCGCAACGGCCTGGTGCTGATCTCGGGCGTCGCCGGATCGGGCAAGTCGACCACGCTGGCGATGATCATCGACCTGATCAATCGCCAGGGAGGACGTCGGATCATCACGGTCGAGGAGCCGGTCGAGTACCTGATTCCCCACAGCGCCGGTTCGGTGGTGACGCAGCGGGAGGTGGGAGTCGACGTCGGCTCGTTTGCCGACGGTCTGAAGTACGGCCTGCGCCAGGATCCGGACGTGATCCTGGTCGGAGAAATCCGCGACCGCGAGACGGCTCAGATGGCGTTGACGGCGGCCGAGACGGGTCACGTGGTGTATTCGACGGTGCACACCCGGGATGCCAAGGGAGCTGTGTCGCGCTACGCCGACTTGTTTCCCAACGACGCGCAGGGGGAGATCCGCGCCCAGTTGGCCTTGAGCCTGCGGGCTGTGATCAGCCAGCACCTGTTGCCCAGCGTGCAGCCTGGTGAGAAACGGCAGTTGGCTCTGGAGATCATGCTGACCAACTCGGCGATCTCGAGTGCGATCCGAGCCGGCAAGCTTCAGTCGATCGACAACTGCATCCAGACCGGTCGCGACGCGGGGATGGTGACGCTCGATGAGTCGATCCGGCGTCTGTTGAGCGAGGGTCGGATCGATCGCCAGACGGCGGCCCACTTCGTGTCGGACCCGGGGGTGTTGGGCTAACAGCCTGTTGAAAAACACAAGTTTGGGGATGGGACGGGGTCAGACGCCGCCCACAGAAAGTCCCGCTCCACCCAGAACGGCACGCAGGCGGGGCCTGACCCCTTTTCAACCAGCGCTCGTTGCAACTCGAAGAAGGGGTCAGGCCCCGCCTGTGAAACGCGACAGGTGAAGCAAACCCCGTTGTGGGCGGCGTCTGACCCCAGGGTCCGAGTTCTTCAACGGGCTGCTAAGCCTCACTCGAGCGGCGGCAGCGATTCGGGAGCGATGAAGCCCTGGCGGGTGGCTGCGGATTGCTGCTGGTCCCAACTCGTCGGGTCATCAGTCTGCAGCAGTTCATAGAACAGCGTCTTGTAGGTCAAAGGGACCGCACCGGCGTGTCGCATTCGTTGGACCGCGGGGCCGGTGTTGGGCTCGGAACTGAACAGGCAGTCCTCGAGCAGAAACACCTCGTAGCCCAGCTCGATCAGGCCCAGCACCGATTGCAGCACGCAGACGTCGGTTTCGGATCCGGCCACCGCCAGTCGAGGTCGGCCGAGTTGTGCCAGCGCGGTGACGATCTCGGGTTCACCGGCGATTGAGTAGGACAGCTTGTTGAAGGTCAGTGCGGTGTCGGGCAGGTGTTGGGCCAGTCGTGGGTCGAGTCGTCCCTTTTCGGCGACCGGTTCCTCGAACGTGGCCAGCACGGGAAGTTCGAACCAGGTGCAGATGATCAGCAGTTGCTCGAGCCGGGCCAGGACTGGTTCGGCGGCACCGTGCATGCTGTCGATGAATCTCGGCTGCACGTCGATCAGCACGATCGCCAATTCGGGCGGGCGAACCAGGAGGCCTGGTGAATCGGGGGAGGGCGCGGTTGGCATGCTGAGTGGGCTTGAGGGTGCGAGCGCTGTCGTTCCGAACGTAGTGAGGAATCTCAAGCGGCATCTGATTCTGGCGGTTGAGATCCTTCGCTGCGCTCAGGATGACACTTGCTGCGACCGGTCTATTTCTTCGGTGCAGCGGCGGGCGTCTTGAGCAGTTCGCCGACTCGGCGTGCGATGGCGTTGCCGCGGAGGTTGGCGGCCTGGACGATGCCCTGGCGGTCGACCAGCAGGTTCATCGGGATGCTGCGCACGCCGAAGAGCACAGCCACCTCGTTCTTCCACTTCTTGCCGTCGTAGTGGTGCAGCCACTCCATCTTCTCTCGCGAGATGAACTCATCGAGTGATTGCTGTTTGTCGTCGAGGCTAATCGAGACGATCTGGAAGCCCTGCTTGGCGAACTTCCGGTGCGCGTCCTGCAGGTACGGCAATTCGGCCAGGCAGGGTCGGCACCAGGTGGCCCAGAAGTCGATCAGCACGACCTGTCCCTTGAGTTGCGCCGTGTCGATTTGACCGGGTGCTTTGTGGCGTGCGACCTGGAAGGCCTTCAGGGGCCGTCCGACCATTCTCAGCGGTGCGAACTGCATTTGCATCCTCGGGACCAGCCGGTCCTTTCCGGCGGCGAGCATCTGCGATTCGGCATGGTCCATGAAGTCGCGAGCTTCCTTGAGTCGTCCGAGCAGGACCAGCGCGTGGGCCCGTTCGCGGCCGTATCGTTCGGGCTGATCGGGGTAGTCGGCCATCAGTTCATCGAGTCGATCGAGAGCCGGCTGGGGTTGGTCGGAGAAGAGCAGTGCGCCGGCTTCGCGGATTCGGGCCAGGCGGGTGTGCTTGCCTTCGGGGAAGGCGTCCAGCAGCGTGCGGTAGGCGGCGGCGGCGTGGCCGTATCGCTTGAGCATCCAGAGGCTCAGGCCTCGGACATAAAGAGCCTCCTCGCGGTGCGTCGACTTGGGATACGCCTTGAGAAACTCCTCGAGCCGATCGACTCCCGCCTCGGTCGGCCGTGCGAAGACCAGCGTGCCTCGTCGTCGTACCTGCAGCTGTTTCTCGATGGCTCGGAAGGCGGCGGTGTCGTCGGTCGGTTTGCCCAGCGGTCGCGGTCGGGTCAGCGGCCTGGGCCGTCGGACCACCCGCGGTCGTTTTCGTCCGACCAGCGGGGTGATCCGGGAGGCTGCGACGGTGAGCTTGAAGACCATCTGCAGGTTTTCCTGCTTCTTCTTGGTCTGGCGGTAATACAGCGAGGTGGTGCGTGAGACGAGGCCGACGATGTTGCCCTTGAGGTCGAGCACCGGGCAGCCGCTGGAGCCTCGGCCGTAATCAGCCGTGATCGACATCACCTCGGTCCGCCCATGCTGTCCGGTCTCGGCGAAGTAGCGGGCGACGAGTCCGTCGCTGAAGTGGAAGAAGTGCTTGTTGGGGTGGCTCATCACCCGGATCGGCGAACCGGGCAGCGGGTTGGTGCCCAGCGGCAGTGCGGGGAGCGACTTGAGGCCGGTGGTGTCGAGGCGGATTATGGCGAGGTCGTCGGCGCGGCTGGCCGCGAGGACTTCCTTGACCGGGATCACCTTGCCATCGGCGGTCATCGCAACCAGCGTCTCGCGTTTCTGGTCCGGACGGTTCCGGATCACATGGTCGCTGGTCAGCACTTCCCCGGTCTGACCGATGACGACTCCACCGGCCACCGTCGCGTGCAGCTTGGTGCAGCGATTGCAGTAGTAGAGGCTGCTGATGATCACCACGCTCTGGCGCGACTTCTGGAACAACTCGGGTCCGCTGAGAACTTTGGTCGACGGCTTCAGCAGCTTGACCGTGTAAGCGGTCTGCTTGAGTCCGTCCTCTAACTGGGCGTAGGGCGTGGTCCGTCCGGCCTTGATCAGCTTTTCGCCTTCGCGGACCAGTGCCATCATGCGGCCCTGATCTGCGGTGCGGACCCGGGTGTTGCTGGATTTCTCCGACGCAGCCGACGCGGCCGGCGGCTGGTCCTGGGCCGAGAGTGAAGACGGTGCGGCCAGCAGTGCGGCCAGTAGTGCGGCCGGGACGGGTGCGATGAGCAGTGCGGAGACGCGTGAGACCATGACTTGAGCTCCTGGACTCGATCGAGGCGTACACGATCGGCTGGTTCCGGTTCCCTCCGTCATACCGCCCCGGTCGGTCGGTGTCAAAAGTCAGCCATTTCAATCCAGTGCCCGGCTCTAGCGATACTCGGGATGGACCCACCGAGCGGCTTGGGGGGGCCGTTTGGGTGTTCAGTTGCGAGGCTTGACGGGGATTCGGAGTTGGTGGACGTGCTTGCCTGAGAAGAGGTAGAGCGTGTTGGCTTCGCGCCAGGCACTGATGGATCCATCAGAGCCCTCCCACTTCACGTGGCCGCGGGGGTCGCGGGTGATCGACTTGAAGTCGGACGTGTAGCCGTAGATCAGTCGCGGATCGCCATCAAAGGGCTGGCTCTCCTGCCAGGCGACCAGGTAGCGGTGCACACCGGCGGCTGTTTTGCCGAGGTAGCCGAGGAATCCCGGCCGGTAGACTCCCTTGCGGCCGCCTCGGCCATCATCGGCGTGCAGGATCGGGTTCTCTTTGAAGTAGTCGAAGGAGACGCCATCTCGCGAGGTGGCAAACCCGAGCCTGGTGGGTCGTCCGTCGTTGGAGGTGCCTCGGATGAACCCCAGCCAGCGACCGTCGGGGAGGCGGTGGACGGAGTTGTAGGACGAGGCTTCGTTGGCCCACGCTTTGGTGGTGGTCGGCAGCACGGGCAGCCAGGCCGGGACGGTGCCCTTGAGTGTGCCGGGCAGGATGGTCCAGCGGTGCGAGGCGAGGTCGGGACAGGTTGCCAGGGCGGTGGGCTGAAAGTTGGTCGTGGCCGTGTGGGCGTGATTGAAGAAGTGGAAGTAGAGGTACCAGAGCTTCTTTTCGGGGTTCCAGACGACCCAGGGGCTGGAGTTGTGCGAGGGGTCGTCGGGGTTCTTCGAACGGGCGTGAAAGCTGGGCACGACCTGGTTGTCGCGTCGCCCGGGGACGGTGACCCGCTTGGAATAGGGGCCGGTGATCCTCGAGGCAACGGCGACGCCGATGCCCGAGCGGGGGTCGTGGTGTGCGTAGAACAGGTAGTACTTGTTGTCGGGTCGAGGTCCGTGGGTGTTTCTGACGAGCGAGGGGTAGCCGATCGTGTTGCCTCCCCCCCTGGGCCAGTTGGGGTTCTTCCAGGTCGAGTGTTCCCAGTCCTCGGTCTGCCTGAGTACCTGGTCGGATCGTTCGAGGACCAGCGGCAGTTCGCCGTCGAGGTCGGTGAGGTCGACGACCTGGAAGTTGTTATCCAGCGGCGCGGCGGGTGGGGCCGCGGGGCAGGAGAGCGAGATTCCGAGCAGCACCCATCCGGCGAGCCCAACGCGTCCAGAGAGTCCTGTGGTGACTGACACGCGGCGGTCTCGTTAGCCGAGTTCCTCGATCGGCTTCCCGAACGGCAGCGTGATGATCGGGCGTCCGGAGTGATCGAGGTAGTGTCGGTGTGTGTCGATGCCCAGGTGCCGGTAGATGGTGGCGAGCACATCCTGTGGCGACTTGGGGTTTTCCAGGGGGTAGGCGCCCTTGCTGTCGGAGGACCCCACGACTCGGCCTCCCTGGACCGGTCCGCCGGCCACCGCGGCGCTGAACACGTTGGGGTAGTGGTCGCGGCCGTTGGTCTTGTTGAGCTTGGGGGTGCGGCCGAATTCGCCCCAGGCCACGACCATGGTCGTTTCGAGCAGGCCGCGCTGGTGCATGTCCTCGATCAGCGCCGAGAAGCTCTGGTCCCAGCGGGGCAGGAAGCCGTTCTTCATCGAGTCGACTCCCTCGACGTGCGTGTCCCACCAGCGGCAGTCGACGGTGACCAGCCGGACTCCCGCCTCGACCAGCCGTCGGCCCAGCACCAGGCGTTGGCAAAAGGCGCTGGCGCTGCAGCGCAGGGGGTCCATCGGGTTGTAGCGTTCGATGAACCCGTAGCGTTCTCTGAGGCTGCGGGGCTCGGAATCGAGATCGAACGCGCGACGGGCCCGGTCGGAGCTGAGGATCCCGTAGGCCTGCTGCTGGAAGTCGCTGATCGCGTCGAGCTGTCCTGACTGATCGACGTCCTTGCGGAAGCGGTCAAACGTCTGCAGCAGCGCCTTGCGGTCGCCGAACCGCCGGTCGCTGATGCCCTCGACTAGCGAAAAGTTCCTCAACTGAAACGGCTTGTGAGTGGCGGGGTCGCTGAGCGTTTCAAAGGGCTTGTGGGCGACTCCGAGGTAGGCCGAATCGGTACCGGGGACCTGACGGGGGATGATCACGTAGGGGGGGAGTTCGGGGGCGAGGTGTCCGAGTTGTTCCGAGACGATCGAGCCGCAGCTGGGGTGGATGTTGACGGCAGGGTCGGGTCCGGGGAGGTGTCCGGTGAAGAGGATCTGGTCGCCGGCTGAGTGTCCGGCGTTAGTGTGGTGCAGGCTGCGGATGATCGACCACTTGTCCATCAGCTGGGCACTGCGGGGCAGCATGTCGCAGATCTCGATCCCCGGCACGACGGTTTCGGTGGCCCCGAAGGCCCCGCGGTACTCGGCCGGGGCTGCCATCTTGGGGTCCCACGTCTCGTGCTGAGACGGTCCGCCGCGCATCCAGAGGATCAGGACCGAGTGTTCCTTGCGGGCCCGGGATCCGGCCTGGGCTTCGATCTCAAGGAGGTCGGGCAGCGAGAGTCCGGCGAGGCCGAGTCCTCCGGCGCGGAGGAACCCGCGACGGGAGAGACCGGCCTGTTGCTGGAATTCGCGGCATCCGGTGGGTGCGTGTCGCGAGGGCATGCAGAGGGAACCCGGGGTAGACAGGATCGGTGTCCACTCAGGATATCGTCATTTCGCACCCGAGGCAAAGAGTAGCACTCGGGGAACCGCCTGGATCAGGCTGCCGCAGAGGCCAGGATCGGCATCCATATTTCAACCAGGAAGCCCATGGATTATCTCCCGAGACTGAAACCGCGCTGCAAGACGGTGTGTCGCTTGCGGAGTAGATCGAACTGGTTGCAGTGCGGCTGGGGCAGTTTTCGGGAGGGTTAGGTTGGTCTCGAAAGAGGTTCTCGGAGAGACGGCGTCGTGAGTCGCAGTTGCCCGGTCCCAAGTGGCCGGTCTACAATCGAAGCATGAACGCAGGCATACCGACGCCGGTGACCGAGCTGCTGACCTATTCGCAGCGGCCGCAACTGAGCAACGCGACGATGCTGTTGGCCTTCACCGGGTGGATGGACGGTGGAGACGTGTCCACCGGGACGATCCAGCGGCTGGTCGACCTGGTCGACGCGAAGCCGTTTGCCGTGATCGATCCGGATCCGTTCTACATCTACAACTTCCCTGGCTCGATGGAAATGTCGGCACTGTTTCGGCCCGAGATCAAGGTCGAGGACGGGCTGGTTACCTCGATCGAACTGCCGTCGACCGAGTTCTATGCCAGCGACGAACACGACCTGATGATGTTCATCGGCAAGGAGCCGAACCTGAGGTGGCAGGCGTTTGCCGATTGCCTGTT
>Ga0310123_10000888_pt1 | contig 26174 bp, 14 predicted proteins | sample CB6_AW_1057_MG_FD_203505 | JGI IMG/M metagenome (GOLD analysis project Ga0310123, IMG submission 203505) | Marine microbial communities from Western Arctic Ocean, Canada - CB6_AW_1057 | ecosystem: Environmental > Aquatic > Marine > Oceanic | place: Canada: Western Arctic Ocean | collected... | reverse complement strand
AACCCACCGCAGCCACCGCAGCCACCGCAGCCACCGCAGCCACCGCAGCCGACGACGACTATCGCCTGGGAGTGGGTCACTACAAGCAGAAGCGTTGGTCGCTAGCGGCGGAGCATTTGCGGGCCTTCATCAAGACCCGTCCCCGCGGCCCCCAGGCCGCCTCGGCTCAACTGCTGCTGGGTGTCTCGCTGACCCACCTCAAGAAGTACTCCGACGCACGGATCGAGTTCAGAAGATTCGTAGCTGATTTTCCCAAGGACTCCAGCTACCCCGACGCGTTATTCCGGATCGGAGAGTGCGGCTACCTGCTTGAGGAATGGTCGTCCGCGTCGACAGGTCTGCAGAGCTATCTCAAGGCCGCTCCCAAGCACAAGCTCCGAGACTGGGGCCAGTTCTATCTCGGCGACGCACTCGTCCAGCAGAAGAAGTACACCCAGGCCCAGGCGGTCTACCGCAGGTCTCTTGCCGAATTCCCCAAGGGCAGCCTGGTCAACGAGATCCGGTTCGGGCTGGCGATTTGCTGCGAGCGCGACAAGAAGCTCGACGAGGCCCGCCGTCTCTTTGAACAGCTCGCAGCCGACAAGGCCTCCGGACACGCCGACAAGGCACTCTCGAGACTGGGGTCTTTGGAGTTCGACGCCAAGCGATTCGCCGAGGCCGCCACGGCGTGGGACCGGTTGGCCCGCGAGTTTCCCAAGAGCAAGGAGGTGCTCACCGCACAGCTCAACTCCGGGTACGCCCGATTTCAGCTGGGGCAATTCCCCGAGGCGATTGCCAGTTTCCTGGCGGCCCGTCTCCGCCCCGACCAGGCGGCCGTGGCCGATTACTGGCGTGGCGTGAGTCTCAAGGCACTCGACAAGTCCGACGAGGCAATCGCAGCGTTTCGACAGGCCGATGCAGGTAAGCCGGATACGAACCTGGCACGGAACATCCAGTTCCAATGGGCCGACACCGAGTTTCGGGCCGGGGACTACACGCTGGCGGCCAGCCGATTCCAGGACGTCGTCACCCGTTGGCCCAAGCATCCTGCCAGCGACCAGGGGCTGCTGTTCGCCACCGAGTCGCTGTTGCTTTCGGCCGAGACCATCACCGACGGGTCCGCTCGCCAGAAGACACTCGTCAAGGCCCAGGCCCTGGTCGACCGGTTCTCACGAGAGTTCCCCACGAGCCAACTGGCCACTCGACACCGGCTGCAGGAGGGACGCCTGAAGGTGGCACGTGGAGGCAGCGCCAACCTGAAATCCGCCGTGACACTCTTTCGCGCCGCCCTGGCACAGGGCCAGACCGAGAAGATCCGCAACCGGGCCCGCTACCAGCTGGCCCGCGTCGCCAGCCAACTGGGTGACGACCGTCTGGTGCTGGACTCGCTGAAGCCCTTCCTCAGCTCGATCGATGACTCCGCCCGGGCCGGAGAATTCGACGACGCCCTGGTGCTGGCGGCCTCGAGCTTCCTGGCAGCTGGACAGCACAAGCCCGCCGCCGCCGCCGCCTCGAAATACCTCAAGAAACATCCCAAGGGTACTCTCACCGCCGACGCACTGGTCGTGCTGGCCGAGTCTTCGGAATTGCAGGGCCAGACCTCCGCCGCGGACCTCGCGCTGACCCGACTGGCCAACGGCTTCCGCGACAAGCCGATCTACGCCCAGACACTCAGGCGGATGGCCGAGGCGTCCTACGCGGCGAAGAAGTACAGTCGGTCCCAACGGCTCTTCGGCAACCTGATCGCCCTGGGAACTCGCTCCCCCTTTCACGCTGCGGGTCTCTCGGGACGCGGCTGGAGCCTGTTCGAGTCGAAGAAATACGACGAGGCGGCCAGGATCTTCCAGCGAGTCGTCACGCAGCATCCTCGGGACGAGTTGGCGGCCGAGGCGGCGTACAAGGCTGCCGAGAGTCACGAGAAGGCGGGAGCATCCCAGGCGGCGGCAAAGGCCTACCGCCTGGCGGCTCGAGACTATCCCAAGAGTTCCTTTGCGTTCCTGGCTGCGCGGCGAGCCGCACGCCTGCTGGCTCTGGGCAAAAAGACTACCGAAGCCGATGCCGCCTACACCGCGCTCTTCAAGCAGTTCCCCAAGGCCAAGGATCGAGACGTACTGCTGTACGAATGGGCCGGGATGCACGCCGACGCCGGTTCATTCAAGAAGGCCGATTCGCTGTACAAGCAACTGATCGCCGAGCACCCCCGCAGCGAACTGGTCGCCAGTGCCCGCTTCAGCCTCGCCGAAAGTGATCTCGTCGCCGGACGACTCGCACAGGCCCAAGCCTCCTTCCTGCAGATTACCCGCTCCAAGAACGGCGGTGACGAGATCCAGCAGGATGCCCTGTTCCGGCTCGTCGGAATCGCCTCCGAGAGCAGGCAATGGAAGCAGGTCCGTGAACACGGCACAGCACTGAGGACACGGTTCCCCAAGAGTCACCACCTCTGGGAAGTCCGCTTCCAACTCGGGCAGGCCGCACTGCAACTGAAGGACCACGCCGCGGCCAAGGCCGAACTGACCGCCGTCTTAGGACAAAAGGCAAACCGGGAGGTCGCCACGGCGGCGTGGTTTGACGAGACCTGGGTCCTGCTTGCCGAGTCTCACTACCAACTCAAGGACTACGCCGCCGCCGTCGGCACCGTCGCCGACTTCCAACGCTCAAGGCCCCGCACCAAGGTGCTCTACAAGGCCGACGAAATCCTCGGACGCAGCCTGATGAAGAAGCCTCGACCCGACTTCGCCGGAGCCCGAAGTGCTTTCGGTCGCGTGATCGCTTCGCCACAAGGCCGAAAGACCCAGACCGCCGCCAACAGCCACCTCCGCATCGCCGAGACCTTTCTCCTGCAGAAGAACTTCCGCGAGGCCGGGAAACAGTTCCTGGCTGTCCAGATCCTGTACAACTACCCGCAGATCCAGGCGGCGGCACTGTTCCAGGCCGCCGGCTGCCAGGAGAAACTCAAGGAATACCCCGAAGCGGTGAAGACTCTCGAACTGCTGCTCAAGGAGTACCCCAAGAGCCCATTTGCCGCGATGGCCAAGACACGCCTGCCCCGACTCCGCCGACTCGCCAACTCATGACAGACTCGCCATCGACGTCACGGCCCGGCGAACTGGGCAGCGGCCGGGTCACCCGTCTGCCGGGACGGCTGATCCGGCTGCTGTTGCCGCTGGTGGTTCTGGTGGCAATCGGCGGAGTGCTGATGGCCCAGGATGGCGGCACCGCTGCCGATACCACCTCCGCCGCCAAGTCCGACAGTGACGACACGCTCGGGATGCCGACCGACCCGGTTAGCATCATGAAACAACTCGGCTGGATGGGCTGGATCTTCCTGGTGGCATTTGTCGGAGCCACCCTGATCTCGCTGTGGTTTTCCGTCGAACGGATAGTCGTACTCAAACGGAACCGCGTGATCCCGAAGCCGTTCGTCGAACGATTCCTCGAACACCTGCGGCAGGGAAAACTCGACCGCAACAGCTCGCTGAAGCTGTGCGAGCAAAGCGACAGCCCGATCGCCGCCGTGTTCGCTCACGGGGTCCGTAAGTGGGGCAAGTCGAGTGTCGAGGTCGAACAGGCGATCATCGATGGTGGAGAACGCCAGGTCAGCGAACTGCGGGTTCACCTCCGAGTCCTCAACGGCGTCGCCACCGTCAGCCCGCTGCTGGGTCTCTTGGGTACCGTGCTGGGCATGATCCAGGCCTTCAACGACATCGCCACCGCCGGCTCGGTCGGCAAGACTGAACAACTGGCCGTGGGCATTTCGCTGGCACTGCTGACAACCGCCTGCGGCCTGCTGATCGCCATCCCGACCCTGATCATGTACATGTACCTCTCGGGACGGGTCGACGCGTTGGTGATGGAGATGGACTACCTGGCCCAGAGCGTCGTGCAGATGATCTCCGCCGAAGCGCTCTCCGAGCGGCGGAAACGTGACTCCGGCAGCCGATCTCGGCGGGCCGTCTGAGCACCGCCTGCTGTCGGCGTCAGACACCGCCAACGGCGGGGCCTGACCCCAGCCGGTGCCTCGCTCCAGCCGCTCGGGATCGGTCTCATCTTGACCCCTCACAGGCGGAATCCTATCTTCCGCCCTGCCTCTGTCGATTCTCTCACTTTATTTCTCACCACTCACTCTCCCCCCAGCACTCCCTGGCGTGACGTCCCTCGATGGGGCCTTTGCCCGAGGTCCGTCGTTGGCCACGCCGGGAACGAGGCGTATTGCGCCAACGGAGCCCCACGGATGACGTGTTCGCACACTTCCCGGCACCCCCGCCACAACAGTCTTACCCGGCCGTGTGAGGCCTCCGGTCGGACCGGCCTCTGCCTGGTCGCAGCGCTGGGTTGCGTGCTGGTGATGACCGGCTGTCGCGGCCTCGGCTGGCCCGACTCGTTGAACTGGACTGGCTGGTCGAGTCGGTCTCAAAGTCCCGCCGACGGCGGATCGAACGCGTCGAAATCACCGAGGGCACGAACCTCGGTGGGCCACTACATCTCGATCAGCGGGCTGGGGATGATTACGCTTGAGGGTGTGGGCCTGGTCACCGGTTTGGACGGGACCGGTGGAGACCCTCGCCCCTCGCACTTCCGCATGGCCCTGCTCAAGGATATGCAACGGCGGGACGTCCCCAACCCCAAGGCCCTGCTCCGCTCACCCGGGACCGCCCTGGTCATCGTGCGAGCTTACCTGCCGCCGCTGATTCGCAAGGGGGAGACGTTTGATATCGAGGTGAGACTTCCGGCGGGGAGCGAGGCCACCAGTCTCAACGGCGGCTGGCTGATGGAAACCGACCTGGCCGAGCGAGCCGTGGTGCCCGGCGAGGGGATCCTGGCCGGACACGTGTTCGCTCGAGGCAAGGGTCACATCCTGATCTCTCACGGGGAAGGCGACAGCGGAGACCTCGCAGGGGTCCTCCGCCGCGGCCGTGTCCCCGGCGGTGGACTCTCGCGGAAAGACCGCAACCTGGTGGTGGCCCTGAAGAACCGGTACCGCAGCGTGAGAATGGCACGGCGGATCGCCGACCGCATCGGCACGAGGTTCTATGCATACAACCGGCACGGGATCCGCGAACCGCTGGCCAACCCCAAGACCGACCGCACGATCGTGCTGAAGATCCACCCCAGGTACAAGGACAACTTCCCGCGGTTCCTGCGAGTGATCCGCCAGATCGCGATCCGCGAGGACGACGTGGCCCGGCAGGTCCGGATGCAGCAGCTCGCCGGAGAACTCGATTCGGCCCAGACGGCTCGCCAGGCGGCTCTGTCGCTGGAGGCGATCGGGAGCAAGTCGATCCCGTTCCTCAAGACCGCACTGGATCACCCCGAATTGGAAGTCCGCTTCCACGCCGCCTGCGCCCTGGCCTATCTCAACGACAACTCCGGAGCCGCCACGCTGGCCGAGGCCGCTCGGCACCAGCGGGCCTTCCGGGTCTACGCCCTGGTCGCCCTGAGTACACTTGAAGATGCACCCTCGCAGCTGCTGCTCCGCGAATTGCTCAAGCCCCTGGCCGTCTGCAACACCGACGGCTGCCGGCACCAGGGCCATCCGATCGAAGGCCCCTGCCCGCATTGCCGCAGCGAAGGACTGCTCAAGCAGAGCAACGAACTGCAGTACGGAGCCTTCCGGGCACTCTGGACACGAGATCGACTCGATCCAACCATCCGCGGCGAAATGGTTGGCGACCTGTTTACCCTGCACGAGATCGAAGCGGGAGGCCGACCGCTGATCCACCTGACTCAATTGCAACGCCCCGAGATCGTGCTGTTCGGTCGGGAGCAGCGGCTGAGAACCCCGCTGGCGATTCAGGCCGGCAACCACATCTGGATCAACGCTCAACCCGGATCCACCACCGTCACCATCAGTCGCTACCAGGTCGGACGACCTCCGAATCGACAGGTCGTCTCGACCCAAGTCGCCGACGTGATCCGCGCCTCGGTCCAGCTGGGAGCCTCCTACCCCGACATCGTCCAGATGCTGGTCCAGGCCCAGCGACAGCAGAATGTGCCCGGGCAGATTGCCATCGATGCGGTGCCGCGGACCGGACGGGTCCGGATCCCCGACGGGGACTCGCGGCCCGCCCCCACCAACGCCGCCGACTTTGCACCCAACCTCTTCCGCGTTGCTCGTCGCGGACCGGAATCCGCATCGGAGGGTGACGATGAGTCGCAGGAGCCAGGGCCCAGCAGTTCACCTCAGGATGACCTCTCAGCAGACGGCGAGCCCTCGTCCGGAGCCAGTCTCGTCGATCGCCGTCGCGACAGCACAGACCCCGCGGCCAGCCAGGCAACCGATCCCCAAGCCCGCTCACAGGACAGCTCGGGATCGCGATTCTCGTTCCTGGAGAAGCTCTTCCGTTAGCGCGTCACCGGATGCTCCAGTCCCTCGATCTCTTCGGCTTCAAGAGCTTCGTCGACCGTACACGGTTCGACTTCGATCCGGCCATCACCGGGATCGTCGGACCCAACGGGAGCGGCAAGAGCAACGTCGTCGATGCGCTGAAGTGGATCCTGGGCGACCAGAGTCCCAAGAGCATGCGGGGCAAGGAGATGACCGATGTCATCTTCGCAGGAGCCTCGGGACGCAAGCCCTCCGGCTTCGCCGAGGCCACGCTGACGTTCAACAACGAGAGTCGGCTGCTGCCGATTGAGGCGACCGAGGTACAGATCGGCCGCAGGATCTGGCAGAACGGGGACAGCGAGTACCTGATCAACGGTGAAACCAGCCGTCTGAAGGACGTCCGCAACCTCTTCCTGGGCACCGGCAGCTCGGCCTACAGCATCATCGAACAGGGACGGGTCGGGGCCATCCTGCAGGCCAACCCCAGCACCCGGCGGGCCGTTTTCGAAGAAGCCGCCGGGATCAGCCGTTACAAGGCCCGCCGGGTCGAATCGCTCAGGAAACTCGAACGGGTCGGACAAAACCTGCTGAGACTGACCGACATCGTCGACGAGGTCGAAGCGCAACTCAACTCCACCCGCAACCAGGCCGAGAAGGCAGCGAGCTTTCGAGATGTCTCGACGCAACTCAAGGCGTGGTTTATCGGGCTGGCCGCCGACGACTATCAAGCACACTCGAAACGACTCGCCGCGCTGGAACAGACCGTCTCCCAATTCGCCACCCGCATCGACGAACTCGAAACCGAGAAACGGGACTCCGAGCAGGTGCTCGAGGGACTCGACCGGGAAACCAACTCGCTGGATGAGCGTGTCCGCAAGCTGGAGAGCCAGCGGAGCGGCAACCGCGAGGCGATTGCCGGACTCGAAGCGACTCTCGGACACCAGCGACGACGCAGTGAAGAACTCGAGACCGATCAACTCGAATTGACACGCATCGCCCGCAGGTTGGTGCACCGGCTCGAAGAGGCCCGCACGCTCCACTTCGACGCTCGGGAAGAGCTCGGAGAATCCGACCGACAATTCAGCGACGCGACCGATGACCGCAACTCGGCAGCCGCAGACCTTGAAACCGTCAACCGGCAGATCGAACTCGACCGCGGTCGGCTCGAAACGATCCGCCGCACCGAACTCGAACAGGCCCGCATCGTGGCCGCCTGCCACGAGAAGGTGACGGCGCTGGAGAGCCGGCTGGGGACACTCGAGGTCGAGTGTGCAGAGACCGGGGAGCGACTTGAAGAGGTCAACGAGACTCAAGCGGCGTGTCGCCGCGAGCACGAGTCGCGGCAGTCGAAAGTGGCTGAGGCGAAGCGGGAACTGGAGACGATCGAGGCGAACGTGGCGAAGGCCAGGCAGTCACGCGACCGACTGCTGGCTCAACAGGACGAGGCCGTCAAGCTGCTCTCGGCCGCTCGCGAACAACGCAGCGCCCACCAGGCACGGATCGGGGTGCTCGAGGAACTCGAACGCAGGCAGGAAGGCATCGGGCTGGGCGTCCGAGAAATTCTCGAGCGGGCACGGACCTCGCAACAAACGCCCTGGAACCTGATCAAGGGCAGCGTCTCGGACCTGCTCGAAGTCGATCTGGAACGAGCCCCGCTGGTCGACGTGGCTCTCGGAGAATCGGCCCAGTGGATCGTCATCGAACAACTCGCACCACTGGGCGATTACCTGCTCGAACACAGCAGTCGACTGACCGACCGCGTCGGCTTCCTGGCCGAAGATGCCTGTGAGACTCGTTCCGACGACTCGTCCCCCACCGACCTCGCCGGACAACCCGGAGTCCTCGGGCCTGTCTCCGACGGAGTCGGAGCCGTCGACGGGAACGGTTGGCTGGTCGAGCGGCTGCTCGAGAACACCTGGATCGTCAACACGCTCGGGGATGCCCTGAGACTCTCGCGAGGCCCCGGGCGGGGGGCTCGTTTCGTGACGCTGCAGGGCGAACTGCTCGAGGCCGACGGCACGCTGCTGGCCGGACCCATCGCCACCGACGCCTCACCACTCTCGCGACGCAGCGAACTCAGACGACTGCACACCGAACTCGACGACCTCGAAGCCCACATCGATGCCGACCAGACCCAGCTCGGAACCCTCGACGAATCACTCGTCTCCTCCGAATGTGACCTCACCGCCGCAGCGTCGCAACGCGAGGACTCCGGCGATCGACTGGGACGACTCGAAGCCGATGCCCGAGATGCACTCCGCGAACTCAAATCCGCCGCCGACTTGTGCGAGTCACTGGTCGCCGAAACCCGGAGACTCGAAGAAACACAACGCTCCAGCCGACAGGAACTGGACACCGCACTCCAGGAACAACAGACCTCGTCCAACCGCCAACAGGAACTCGCCGCACAGGCCGCCACGATCCAGAACGACCAGGAACAACTCCGAGAACAACGCGCCGCACGTGAAGACACGCTCGACGAGGTCAGGCTCGAAGTCACACGGCAGGAAGAACGACTCAACAGCCTCCGGGAAGCCTGCAGGCGGCAGTCCGAGGATCTCGGACGGCACAGCGACGAACGCGATGAAGCACAACGTCGACTCGAACAACTCGCCGAACAACACCTCTCACTGGAACTCAAGATTCTCAACGACGGCAGCCAATTCGCCGATCTCGCACTCGTCGATGAACGACACGGGCGAGACATCGATCTGCTGCTCGTTCAACGCAATCAACTCAAACAGACCCGGATCAGCCTCGCCGCCGAGGACAACAAGCTGCTCGAAGAAATCGGTCAACTCCGACAGCAACAGCACGGCGAGGAACTCAAGGCTCGAGAAATCCGCGTCGAGTTCAAGGCGATGGAAGCTCGACTCCAGGACGAATACCAGGTCGGACTCGACGACCTCGCACAATCCAGCGAATCCGCCTTTCAACTCCACCTCAGAGAACTCCGCCTCAAGAAACTCCAGGATGACTCCCTTCACCAAGACCCCGGGCTCGACGACAACCTGCACGACGGCGACGAGGACGAGTTGGAGGCCGACGCGGACCGGGCAGAGGGTGACGAATCGATCGAGGAGTTGGAGGCCGAGAGTGGCCGGGATCCGCTGGGGAGCGAAGACGAGATCGACGGGGACGACCACGATCTGCTCGAACCGCCGCAGGGAATCACGTTTGTATCGGTTCGAAATGAACTCGAGGCACGAGTCTCACGGCTGAGACGCAAGCTGCAACTGATGGGAAGCGTCAATACCGACGCGCTGGAAGATCTCGAAGAACTCGAAGCTCGCTTTGAACACCTCGAGAACCAGAGGAGGGACCTGGCCGGGGCAAAGGCGACGCTCGAGGAAATCGTGCGGCGGATCGATGCCGAGAGCCAACGCCTGTTCCGCATTTCGTTCAGCACCATCCAGGCTCACTTCAAGGAGATGTTCCGCAAGCTGTTTGGTGGAGGCGAAAGCGACATCATTCTTGAAGATCCCGACGATGTGCTCGACTGTGCCATCGACATCGTCGCCCGCCCCCCAGGCAAGGAACTCCGAAGCCTCTCGCTGCTCTCCGGAGGGGAAAAGACTCTGACGGCCGTCGCGCTGGTGATGGCGATCTTCAAGAGCAACCCCAGCCCCTTCTGCGTTCTCGACGAGGTCGATGCCTCGCTCGATGATGCCAATATCGAACGTTTCACCACCCTACTGGTCGAATTCACCCCGGCGACACAGTTCATCATGATCACGCACCGCAAACGGACGATGACCGTCGCCGACGTGATCTACGGCGTGACGATGGAGCAGCCGGGCGTCTCGAAACGGATCTCGGTGCGATTCGAGGACGTCAGTGAAGATGGCGAAATTGGGTCGACTGTTGCGAATGACGAGACCGACGCGGCCTGATCACGTCAAAGGGGCGTGACAGCCCACTGTTGAGCCTCCCGGGACGCGTTGAAACGCAGGGCCCAGGCGGGGTCCCAGCGGTGTTCGCGCCGGGTTCAGATGGGCCCTGATCCGCGGCGACCGGGCTGCTTGAGTTGCCGGTCGAGAGGGCGTGCCGGGTTGGTGGGCTTTTAGGGACGCTGAGGGGCCCTTACAGGGCCAATGATCCTAAAGTCCCTCCCGCGGAACGGTCGAAAGTAGAGATCAGACACGTAGAGGCGGAATGTTCTGCCACAGGCGTTGTGCTGATTACAGGGATGTGATCGGCAGAACTGCACGCCTCGACGGGTCTCGTTGTGATGGGGGGGATTTACGGACTCCGGGGGTGACCCACCCCGGAAGCAGGAGGCTCTGGTCACGAACTCTCGGTCCCACCTCCCCGCATCGGTGGACACGACAATTTCAGAGGAACGAAACGAGGAAAGACCCAAGCGGCCCGTTCTCATCCTTCCAGGCCAACATCTCGGGTTGGTGGCGATGGGTGGGAACCAGGTCAACCGGCCATCCGACGCGATTGCTGCGAGCGGCTGGTGGACGGACCCGAGACCGAAGCGGGACTTGTTCCCGCGGGCTGACGTTCCTCTCTGACTGAGATAATTCCGACTGGAGCCCGCAATGAAAACTATCTTCACGACCGGACAGGTCGCCAAGATCTGCAAGGTGGCCCCGCGCACCGTTAGCAAGTGGTTTGATTCAGGCCGCTTGCGAGGGTACCGCATCCCAGGTTCGCAGGACCGCAGGATTCCCCGTGAGCACCTCATCCGCTTCCTCAAGGAGCATGGGATGCCGCTGGGCGAACTCGAAGACGAAGCGATGGGCAAGGTGTTGCTCGTCGGCGTCGATCCGACCATCCGAGCCGGGATTTCCGATATGCTCGACAGCGACGACTACAAGGTCGAAGCGGCGATGAGTGGATTCGAGGCCGGCATCCAGGCCGAGTCGCTGCATCCGGACTGCGTGATCGTCGATTTCGGAATGGGACGTTCCGAAGCCCTGATGATCGCCCAGAACCTTCGCAAGAACGGCGAGTACACCGAGACCGTGCTGGTCGCTCTGCTCACCGACGACGATAACGCCAGCGGCTTCGACCGGACGATCTTCAACGAGACGTTCCGGAAGCCGTTCGACACGGCCCTGTTGGCCGAACGTGTCCGCACCCTGATCAGCCGCAAGAAGCAGCTGGCCTGATATCGGAAAACCGGGACGGGCTCCACGGAAGAAACCCGCAGCAAACAGGCCCCAGGGATGACCCACGGATGAATTGACCGGCCATCGACCCCGGCCTTCCGAGACGACACGGTTTCAACCCAAAGGAATGCCCGGCCAGGACGGCCGGGCATTCCTTTTTTTTTGGACTCACCACCTGTCGATCTCGACCGCCCCAAGCGTAAGTAAGGTCCACTACAGTCCTCAGCCACCGCAGCCACCGCGTACCATGCCCGACGACTCGAACACGCCCGAGGTCGACACAAGACCGCCCGGAGTCTCGCGTCGGCTCCGCCTGGCACTGGCGGGAATCGCATTGGTGGGACTGATCGGAGTCGCCTCGACCCTGGACGCCGCCGGGGACTACCCCGGCCTGGGCCAGGGACCCGGGTTGACCGTCGACGAAATGTTCAACGTCGGCCAGGGCTGCCGGCTGGCGACAGGGACCTGGTACTGGATCCTGGGCGGGCTGAACTGGGAACAGCTCTACGGACATGGCGATTACCTGCCCGATCACCCGCCGTTGGGTCGGATCGCCCTGGGAGTGACCCACCAGGCCGTCACTGCCATCGCGGCACCGTCGCGGTCGCCATCGACCCCCTTTGCACCGACGGCCGCGCGGTTCGGATCAGCGATGGCCTTTGCCTGGCTGGTCTACCTGGTCGGCAGTACTACTGCACGGTGGTACGGGCCGACCTCGGGCATCTGTGCGGCACTCGCGGTGTTGCTGATGCCCCGCCTGGTCGCTCACGCTCACCTCGCATCACTCGAGATGATGATCACGCTGGCCTACACCGCCACGGTCCTGTCGCTGGCGGATCGTTGGAACTCGAACACGGCTCCGGGCTTCAGGGCAACGCTGGTCCCCGGCCTGCTGCTGGGCCTGGCACTGTTGACCAAGATCCAGGCGATCCTGCTGGGGCCGCCGGTGGTGGCCTGGGCGCTGTGGCGATTCAGAGCCCGCGGCATCGCTCCGCTGGCACTGTGGGCCGCGGTCGGAGGCGCGGTCTTCCTGGTCGGCTGGCCCTGGCTGTGGCTGGATCCCCTCGATCACCTCATCGAGTACTTCGCCAGGACCACCGATCGAGCCCAACTCTCGGTCTTCTACCTCGGCCACAAGACCCCCGACACCGCCGTCGCCTGGCACTACCCACTGGTCATGTTCTTCGTATCGGTCCCCCTGGGCCTGCACGTGCTAGCCGCCTGCGGGCTGGCGTCTCGGAGCTGGAAATGGTGGCAGGACCCGCGAGCGGTCTTGCTGGTGGCCTGCATCGCCTTCCCGTTGATCCTGTTCGCCCTGCCGGACATCGCCGTCTACGACGGAACACGCCTGTTCCTGGTCGTGTTCCCGCTGTGGGCCATCCTGGTCGGCCGCGGCGTGCCGGTGATGACCGACTGGTGCCGAGAACGGATGACCCGCCTGCCACCGCTCACCGTCCGCTTGGTCCCCGCGGCACTCCTGGCCTCCTCGCTCTGGGGACTCATCGCCACCCACCCCTGCGGACTCTCGTTCTACAACCTCGCCGTCGGCGGCCCGCCCGGTGCCCACGCCCTGGGATTCGAACCCACCTACTGGGGCGACAGCCTGACCCGCAGCTTCCTGGTCGAAGTGGCCAAGCGGGTGCCTGAGGATCAAACCATCGCGGTGTTTCCTTCGCTGCATCCACTGCAGTGGACCGAGTTTCCCAAACACGTCAGGGCCTGGGACGACTCACCCCAAACCCTGGCACTGTACGGCACACCCGAGGCGGCCGATGCCCGATGGGTGATGATCTTTCGACGAAAGGCCGACCTGCCCGATTTCCTCAGAGACTCACCGCCGGGGCTGGTGCCGGTCGCCGAGTTCCGCCGCGCCGGAGTGCTGCTGGCGGCACTCTATCAGAAACGCTAGCCCGCGATTCCTCGCACCAAGCTCCGCAAGTCCCCTCCCGACACCTATACTGATACCTGTCGATTCGTACCGAACACGCACGGCCATCTCTGGGCATCAACCATCCGGGATGGCCCACGTCGCTCGAGACCCGTTCCACGCCCAGCGGTCCATCATGTCCGACCTGACCCACTTCGACGATTCAGGCGCCAGCCGTATGGTCGATGTCGGCGAGAAACCGATCACCCACCGGGTGGCGGTCGCCGAGGCTGTGGTGAGGATGCAGCCGGAGACCCTGGAGTTGATCCGCGGGGGATCCGTGGGCAAGGGCGACGTCTTCGAGGTGGCTCGCCTGGCCGGCATCGCCGCGAGCAAACGGACGTCGGAGTTGATCCCGCTGTGCCACCTGCTGCCCCTCGACTCGGCCCAGGTCGACTTCAACTGCCCCGACGAGCGGTCGGTGCGGATCGAGGCGCGAGTGGCGAACCAGGGTCGGACCGGGGTCGAGATGGAAGCGCTGCTGGCCGCGTCGGTGGCAGCCCTGACCGTCTACGACATGTGCAAGGCGGTGGATCGCGGGATGGAGATCGCTCGGGTCCGGCTGCTCGAAAAGTCCGGCGGCCGAAGCGGCCACTATCTCCGCGATGACGCGGGTGAGTCGGAGAGCTAGAGCGTGCTGGCCGGACCGATCTTCACTCGCGAAGCGACCACCGCACCCCGTCAGTTGCAGCACTTCCTGGTCCGAGCCGGCTACGTCGCCGCGCTGTTTGTGCTGATGTACACCGCTGACCAAGCGGTCTTCGGCTGGCAACAGGTCCGCAACATCGGAGACACCGCACGCTTCGGCAGCCTGCTGTTCGAGATCTTCTCGCTGGTCCAGCTGCCGCTGGTGCTGTTCTTTGCCATGATCTTCTGCGCCGGCAGCATCGCCCAGGAAAAGGACCGCCGCACGCTGCTGTTGCTGCTGATGACCGACCTCTCCGCCAGGGAACTCGTGCTCGGCAAGCTCGGAGCCAGCCTGCTGATCGTGATGGTGCTGATCGGGGTCTCGGCCCCGGTCTTCTTCCTGGTGCAACTGTTGGGTGGAGTCGGCTGGGAACAGATCGTGTGGGTGCTCTCGCTGTGCGTCGCGGTGGCGGTGGCCGCCGGCAGTTGGGGGGCTCTGGTCGCGTTCTGGCGCGAAAAGACCTTCCAGACCCTGGCCATCGGAGTGCTGGGAATCGTCGGGTTCCTCGGCGTCGTCGAAGCCTCGGTGGCACTGCTGGGAGAACTCGGCTGGCTCACGGCACTCAACCCGTTTCGCACCCTGCTGACCGTGCTCGACCCCTTCGCCCGGGACCGCGACCCCGTCGCAATCCGCTCGATCGTCGCACTCACGGGACTGGGTCTGGCCCTGATCGGCATCACCGTCTGGAAACTTCGGTCCTGGAACCCGTCTCGAACCACCTACGTGCAGCCCGAAGAAGAAACCGATGCGAGCTCGGGCGAGACACGAGTCCGGCACCGCAAGATCTGGTCGAATCCGGTGATCTGGCGCGAGATCCGCACTCGGGCCTACGGACGCAAGGTGCAGTTGATCAAGTTGGCCTACCTGCTGCTGGCCGCAGCGGTCGTCTTCATACTCGCCAACGACGACGGCAGCAGCCTGCTGATGAACCGGATCCCCTCGGGCAGCCTCGGCGTGGTCGGGTTGTCGCTGTTGAGCCTGTTGCTGATCAACGCTCAGGCGGTCACGTCGCTGACCAGCGAACGCGACGGCAAGACGCTCGACCTGCTACTCGCCACCGACATCACCGCCGGCGAGTTCATCTACGGAAAACTGGGTGGAATCGCCTACAACACCCGCGAACTGATCCTGGTCCCGCTGGCACTGGCCGCTTGGCAGGCGGCCGCCGGTGACATGCTCTGGGAAACCTTCGCCTTCATGGCGCTGGGGTTCTTGATCCTGGTCGCCTTCGCCGCGATGCTCGGGCTGCACTCGAGCCTGACCTTCGAAGGATCCCGCGCCGCGATCGGCAACAGCCTGGGAACCCTGTTCTTCCTGTTCATCGGGATCTTCATCTTCTTGATGCTGCTGGTCGAAGCCAGCGGTTCCCTCGCCTCGCAATTGCTCAGCTTCGTCGTCTTCATCGGCCTGGGCAGCATCTGCCTGTGGGCCAGCCTGACCCACAAGAACCCCTCTCCCGCATTGACACTGGCGGCCGGCTGGCTGCCGTTCATGACCTTTTACAGCATCACCGAGTTCCTGCGCGAGGGGACGTTGAGCGTCTGCCTGGCGATCGTGGCCGTCTATGGATTCACGTCGCTGGCGATGCTGGTCCCGGCTGTCAGTGCCTTCGACGTGGCACTGGGGCGGACGACAGGAGACCGAGGTTGAGAACCTGGTGAGACGGGACGGATAGAGGTGTCTGGGGCGGAAACCTGGTTCCCCGCGATCTTGGCGATGGCCGGACTCATCCTGGCCAGCGGGTTCTTTTCGTCCAGCGAGACCGCCCTGTTTTATCTGTCGCGAGACGACCTGCGGGCCTTCCGCGTCGGTCCGCGTCGGCAGCGGCTGGTGGCCGGGTTGCTGGCCAACCCCGACCGGCTGCTGACCGCGGTCCTGTTCTGGAACCTGCTGATCAACCTGACCTACTTCGCCGTCAGCATTACGCTTACCCGACAGGTCAGTGCGCAGAGTCCCCAGGGAAGTGCCGGGGCCGTGACCGCGATCCCGCTGCTGAGCCTGCTGGGGATCATCCTCTTCGGAGAAGTCCTCCCCAAGAGCCTGGCGGTCGTGTTCCGACGACGGCTGGCCACCTGGCTGGCCTGGCCTCTGGCGATCAGCGTACGGGTCTTCGATCCGATCGCGCCGGTCTTCCAGGCGACGACCGGGTTCCTGCACCGGGTCTTCTGGCCGCACGTGACCGTCGAACCGGCTCTCGAAGCCGACGACCTCGAACAGGCCGTCGACAATTCGGCCGCGACCGCCGAGGTGGTCACCCAGGAACGGCAGGTGCTGCATAATATTCTCGATCTCGGAGAAATCTCGGTCGAGGAGGTCATGCGGCCGCGGGGGACCTGGATCACGCTGCCGCTGCCGATCCACCTCGACGACCTCGACCCCCAGGCCATTGACACCGGGTTCGTCGTCGTGGGAGGTGACCGGGAGATCGTCGAGTCAATCATCCCGCTCGATCACCGTGCCTCGCTCCCCACCAGGCACCTCGAACGACTCGCCGAGGAAGTGATCCCGGTGCCGTGGTGTGCTCGGCTGGCGCCGGTGCTGCAGCGGATGCGCGACACCTTCTCCAGCGCCGCCTGCGTGGTCAACGAGTACGGCGAAGCCGTCGGAATCCTCACGCACGACGACATCCTCGATACCATCCTCTCGCCCGAGCCCAGTCGAGCCCGCAGGCTGCTCAGACGCGAACCGGTCGAATCGGTCGGGGCGGGCCGATTCGAAGTCCAGGCCCTGACCACGTTGAGGTACCTCTCGAGACGACTCGGACTCGAATTCGAACCCGACCCCGAGGACCAGATCACCGTCAGCGGGCTGCTCCAGGAGCAGCTCGAGAGGGTGCCGGTGGTGGGCGACGAGTGCCATTGGCAGGGATACCGCATCCGGGTGATCGAAGCCTCGGGACGCGGACCGGTCAAGGTGATCATCGCCCGCGGCGACGACCCGCTCGATGATCTCCTCGACGACGACCCCACGGGAGACTCCGACCGATGACACTCGTCACCGCGCTGGTCGTCTTCGCACTGGGACTGTGGCTCTCGGCCTTCTTCAGCGGAGCCGAGACCGGGTTCTACCGGGTCAGCTTCGTGCGGCTGAGTATCGACGCCCACGCGGGCGACCGATCGGCCCAGAGGGTACTGTGGTTCGCCCGACACCCGGCGGCCTTCGTCGCCACCACGCTGGTCGGCAACAACGTCGCGAACTTCCTGGCCGCACAGGGAGTCGCACTGGCCGTGGCCGAAATGGTCGCCGCACCGGGAGTCGGCTGGGAAATTGGAGGTACCCTGGCCATCGCACCGGTCGTGTTCGTCTTCGGTGAACTGATGCCCAAGAACCTCTACTTCCGGTCCCCCCAGAGACGTCTGCTCCGCAACGCGCCGCTGTTCCGAGGCTTCTTCTACCTCTTCGCACCGCTGAGCGCCCCCCTGATGCTACTCGCCGGATGGCTCGGCCGATTCGGAACCAGCGATCAGCACGCCACGCCGCTGGTGCTGGGCCGCAAGAGACTCGAGCAGGTGCTCGAGGAAGGACACGAGCAGGGACTGCTGGCCGATATCCAGAACCGACTCGTCGGTGGACTGCTCAATTCCAGCCGGGCACCGGTCGAATCCAGCTTCGTGCCCCGCCACCGAATCTCGGGCCTGCCCCAGTCCGCCTCCCGAGAACAACTGCTCGAACACGCTCGACACTACGGGCTGACCGAGGTGGCCGTGCACCCCGACGGCCAACAGGGAGCATGGTCCGCCTGCGTCCGAGTCCTCGATCTGGCCCTCAGTGACCATGACGTGCAGGAACTGCTGATCCCCCTGCCACGCATCGAACCCAGTACCAGCCGACTCGATGCGCTGATGACACTCAACGAACACGCCGCACCGCTGGGTGCCGTTGTTCAGGACGACCTCACGCTGGGACTCGTCAGCCGAAGACGACTTGCCGAACAACTCTTCCGACGGCAGGCACCGGCATGACCGATCCAGACAAACCGCAACGCACATGCCCACAGGGGCACCACGTCCTCGATCCGCTTCAAGAATGCCCCGTCTGCGGTGAGACGGCCGTGGAGATCGAGGACGAACAGGCTCCTGGCCGCAGCCTCTGGGACCTGATGGGGCAGAGCGATGCGCCGACACAGACCGACTCCGATCCGACCGACCCGCCACAGCCCACAGACGACCAAGAGACCGCTGACGAGCCCGAGGAGGTGAGTGACGAGGACGGAGAGACCGCTGACGAGCCCGAGGAGGTGAGTGACGAGGACGGAGAGACCGCTGACGGGGAACGGCCCAAGGGCCTGTGGGGCGTCATGCATCGGGATGAGTCGAGACCGGAGGATGCGGCTCAGCAGGAGCCGTCGGGGGTGTCGGGAATGCCCGAATTGCCCGAATTGGACCCGGTGGAGTTGGCCGTGGCGACCGAAACCGACATCCCCGAAGAGGACGAAGAGGAGTCGGAAACCGAGGCGGTCGAAACGGTTCAGCAGGATTCCTCGAAGTCGTGCAGAATCAGCCTGGTGGCCGGCAGTCTGGCGACGCTGTTGGCCGGCCTGGGGCTGGTGCCACCTGTGATCTGGACCAGCCTGCCGGCGCTGTTGGTCGGGTTGGTGGCCGTCTACACCGGGCTGGTCGGGATCAGCGAAACGGGGTCGAAGGGACTGGGCGGACGGGGCAAGGCGGTGGTGGGGATTGCCCTGGGCACACTCGGTATGTTTCTCCCCCGCATGCTCCAGATGCTGCTTTAGCCTCGCCGGGCCGCGCCACCGGTCGACGCCGATCGCTCAAGCGGTACTCCGCGAACGGCCTTGACCCGCTCGGTCGAAATTCACTACAAGCCCGCCTCACTCGACGTCGCCAGCGGCCACTCTCGCCTCGACGTACTCACTCAAAACTCTCCCGTCAAAACCTCATCGCGTGGTAGGACTGTGCCCATGTCTGTCAATTTGAGCCCGATTGTCTGCACCGTCGCATCGCTGTTCGCCCTCCTCGGCGGTAATGCTCATGCCCAGTTCCTGCCCGGAGCCGGGTCGTGCTACTGCATCCGACCCGTCACTCAGACCTACTACCAGACGATCCCGGTCACCGAGTACCGCCAGGTCACCGGGACCGTCCAGCGGCCGGTGATCGAAACCAAGTACGTTGATCAGCAGGTGACCGAGTACCGACCGGTGACCGAGGTCAAGACGGTGCAGGTGCCGACGGTCAACTACCAGACGGTGACCAACTACCAGACCGTCTATCAGCCGTCTGGACAATGGGTCACGCGGTTCCGCCAAGTGTCCCGCATCACCCCCTGCCAGTACGACAACCGCCCCGATCTGTTCGGGCTGATCAACCGCACCGCGTTTGCGATCCGGCAGGCCTTCACTCCCACGGTGATTGCCAGCCGAGAGTACGTCGGTAGCATGGTCACTCAGCAAATTCCCGTCACCCGTACCGTCGCCGTCCAGGGCACTCGCCAGGTCTCCTACAACGTCACCCGCATGGTCGCTCACACCTCAACTCGTAAGGTGGCCGTCAACTCGGTCCGCTACGTCAGCCAGCAGGTGGCGATGCTGCAGCCGGTGACGGTGATGCGAAACATCCCGATCGGTACCCGAACCGTCTTCTCGTACTCGCCCTACGGTGCCGCAGCCACTCAAACCGTGCTGCTGCCCAGCCCCGCCGCGGCTCGCTCGGCCCGCACACCCCGTCGCTTCGACGCGGGCGAGGCCAACCCGGGCCGCACGGCCGGCGGCGACAATCGCACCTCGATAAATCGACCCGCCGCAGGTCGGCCGCTTCCCACGGCGGCCGTGATAAACGGCTGGCGAACTCGAACGGCCGCCGGACCCCGGCTGGTCGTCATCCGCTAACGGATGGCGGTGCCTGGCTGCAGGTGCCGTCGCCCACGGAACGCGCCGCCGGAGGTGAATCCACCAACCCGACCGGCGTGAGACCCTCGCGAGGGTTGCACTTCCCCCCCCGCGGCACCGGCTTCATGCCGGTGCCCTTTTTTTGCGCCCGCCCGCCACTGGTTCTCGCCGCCACAGGCGGCAGATGCCTGCCCCCGGCCCACCCCTACTTCTTCTGCAAGCGGGCCCACTGGTCCCGCAGGGTCACCGTGCGGTTGAAGATCAAGCCCTCCGAAGCACTCTCCGGGTCGACGCAGAAATACCCCAGACGCTCGAACTGGTACCGCTCACCCGCAGTCGCCTCGCCCAGTGACCTCTCGAGAAAACACTCACCCAGGGTCTCCAGAGCGTTGGGATTGAGGTGCCGGGTCCAGTCCTCGTCCCGGGCAATCACCGACGGATCGGGTTCACTGAAGAGGTGATCATAGAGCCGCACCTCGGCCGCCACGGCGTGCTCGGCCGAAACCCAGTGGATTGTCGACTTCACCTTCCGCCCATCCGGAGCCGATCCGCCTCGCGTGGCAGGATCGTAGCTGCAACGCAACTCGATCACCTCACCCGACTCGTCAGTCACAGCCTCCTGGCAGGTCACGAAAAAGGCATAGCGGAAGCGGACCTCACGGCCGGGTGCCAGCCGGTAGAACTTCTTCGGAGGATCGAGCATGAAGTCGTCCCGCTCGATGTACAGTTCACGCGAAAACGGCACGCTGCGGATCCCCGCCGACTCGTCCCCGGGGTTGTTGATCGCCTCCAACTCCTCGACCTCGCCCTCGGGGAAATTCTCGATCACCACCTTCAACGGCCGCAGCACCGCCATCCGTCGCGGGGACGTCCTGTTCAACTCCTCACGTAGACAATGCTCCAGCAACGCGATCTCGGTCACACCGTCGAACTTGGTCACCCCGATCCGCTCGCAAAACGAGCGGATCGCACCGGGCGTGTAACCCCTCCGCCTCAGGCCGCGAAGCGTCGGCATCCGCGGGTCGTCCCAGCCGGCGACCATCCCCTCGGTAACCATCTGCAGCAACCGCCGCTTGCTCATCACCGTGTGGGTCAGGTTCAGCCGAGCAAACTCGGTCTGCTCGGGAGCGTAAATCCCCAGCTGCTCGATGTACCAGTCGTAGAGCCGGCGGTTGTTCTCGAATTCGAGAGTGCAGATCGAATGAGTCACGCTCTCGATCGAATCCGACTGGCCGTGTGTGAAGTCGTACATCGGGTACAGGCACCACTCGTCCCCCTGCCGGTAGTGGTGAGCGTGCCGGATCCGGTACATGATCGGGTCGCGCATGATCAGGTGCGGCGAGGTCATGTCGATCTTCGCCCTCAGCACGTGCTCGCCGTCGGCGAACTCGCCGGCACGCATCTTCGCGAACAGCTCGAGATTCTCCTCGACAAGCCGATCCCGACACGGACTCTCCACACCCGGCTCCATCGATGTCCCGCGGTTCTGTCGGATCTCCTCGATCGTCTGGCTGTCGACGTAGGCCCGGCCCGCGGCGATCAACTGCACCGCCCACTCGTAGAGCTGCTCGAAGTAGTCCGACGCGTAACGCACCTCACCCTGCCAGGCGAACCCCAGCCAGGTGATGTCCTGCTGGATCGCTTCGACAAAATCGATGTCCTCCTTGGTCGGGTCCGTGTCGTCCATTCTCAGGTGACATACCCCGCCGTATTCCTCGGCGACTCCAAAATTCAGGCAAATCGACTTGGCATGGCCAATGTGCAGAAACCCGTTGGGCTCGGGAGGAAACCTCGTCACCACACGACCCTGGTACTTGCCCGACTCGTTGTCCGCCTCCACCTTCTGACGCACGAAGTCGATCGACGCCGCCTCGGCCCCGTCCTCGCCACCGTCCCGCTCGTCCCGTTGGTCCCGCTCGTTCATGATCCCGCTCCCTCGTCCCCCGCCGGTGGCTCGCACAATTCCAACGCCCGGTCGATTCTCCTCAACACGCTTTCGCGGCCCAACAACTCGAGTGCTTCGAACATGCCGATCCCGGCCGGTTTGCCGGTGACCGCCACGCGGACCGGGTGAATGATCTGGCCCAGTTTCAGTCCCTCCCGCTCGACCCATCCCTTCATCAACTCCTCCAGCACCCCCGCTTCGAACGGCTCGACGCTGGCCAGCTCGCCGCGAAACTCACTCAGCCACCCCGATACGCCGTCCTTCCTCAACCGCTTGTTGACCGCCTTCTCGTCGTAGACCAGTTGGTCGTCGTCCACAAGGAATTCGTCGAATTCCAGTACGTCGCTGTAGACCTTCAGCCTCTCACCCATCGCCTCCAGCAACGCCTCCACAAACCTGCGGGCGTCGGGGTCGGACGTGTCCGAGACCAGCCCGGCCCGTTCCAGGTAGTCCAGGCAGCGGTCCAACCGCTCCGGCACGGGGGACTCTTTCATCCAGTGCCCCTGCAGGCTGGCCAGCTTGTCCGGGTCGAGTCCCGCGGGACTCTTGACCACCCGCTCGAGCGTGAACGCTTCCACGATCGTCTCCCGCGACATCACCTCGGTCTTGTCGTCCAGCGACCAGCCCAGCCGCGACAACCCGTTGAAGAGTGCCTCGGGCCGGTACCCCATCACCTCGTAGTACTCGACCATCACCGGGTCCGGCCCGTCGTCACCACCACGTCCGATCCGTGGCAACACCCTCTCGGCCGCCTCGAACAATCGCCGGAACTGCGGGTTGTTGCGGTACTTTTCGAGTTTCCGCTTGCTCAGCTTCTCCTGAGTGCCCGGTGCGGCAACGTAGGGGACGTGAGCAAACACGGGCAGATCGTGGCCGAGGGCCTGGTGCAGCAGGACCTGGACGGGCGTGTTCGAGAGATGTTCTTCGGCACGGATCACGTGCGAAATCTGCATCGCGGCGTCGTCGACGACGGTGGCAAAGTTATACAGCGGACTGCCGTCGCCTCGCTGGATCACCGGGTCGGGGATCAGCCCGGCGTCCCATTCGACCCGGCCGCGGACCGAGTCCTCGATCACGACCGACTGGTCTCGAGGCACCAGGAAGCGAACCACGTGAGGCCGCTCGTCGGCGAGATAGGCGGCGACGGTGTCCGGTTCGAGTTCCAGCGAACGGCGGGTGCCGACAAACGTCCGGTCCTCGGCCTTGGCCTCGGCCCGCGCCGCCTGGATCTCCTCGGGAGTCTCGAAACAGCGATAGGCCAAGCCAGATTCCAGCAAACCCTCCGCCGCAACGCGGTACAGGTCGTCCCGTTCGCTCTGGAAATATGGCCCGTACTCTCCCCCCACCTCCGGACCCTCGTCCCAGTCCAACTCGAGCCACCGAAAGGCATCCAGGATAGGGGCCAGCGCCGCCTCGACGTTCCGCTGCCGATCGGTGTCGTCGATTCTCAGCACAAAACTCCCGCCGTGATGACGAGCGAAGAGCCAGTTGAACAACGCCGTCCGCATCCCGCCGATGTGCATGTAGCCGGTGGGACTGGGAGCAAATCGGGTGCGGACGGTGGGCATGTTGATGGTCCAGAAAACTGGTGGCGGTCGATCTTACGGAACGCCTCTCGCAAGGGTCAACGCCCGGGACGGCCGGCATGACACCCAGCACCGAAAACACGCCATGGCCCCAATCGCCAACCGCTCGCCACATCCAGTCTCACAAGACGACCGCAGTCCCACCTGCAGAAACCCCAAGTCCGCAGCAACGGTACTGTCAGAAACTGGAGGCTGGATTCTTGCTTGCCGGCAACGTTAGTGTGAATCCTCGTACATCCGCTGAGTGTCATTTCTTCATGAGCATCCGTAGACGCACGATCTGCCTGGCGATCGCTGTTGTCGTCGTGGTCGGCCTCGGGCTGACATGGACACTCTGGCAGGCGGCCCAATTGCCCCAGGATCCCGATTCCCAGCGGCGACAAACTCAGGACAACACCAAGCCCGCGCCGCTGACCAGGCTGGCCAAGAGCGACTTCTTGAATACCGCTGCCGGAGTCGGCCACATCGGAAGCCAGGCCTGTCGCGAATGTCATGAAGACGAGTGGCAGTCCTACCAGGATTCGGGCATGGCCCACTCGATGCACAGGACCGACCTAAACCAAGACCTGGCGACCCAAAGCCCGGCCGAGATTCTGCCCCCGGGAACGGTTCAACACACCGCGTCCGGGCGTCGCTATCAGAGCCTGTGGCGAGACGGGAAACTGCTGCACCGCGAAGAACTTGTCGCCGGAGACGGCCCGCCAGTGCTGCTGGGCGAACATGAAATGCGATTCGTCGTCGGTTCGGGAATTCACTTCACCATGTACCTGGGCGAAATCGATGGCTTCCTGGTCGAGTCGCCATTGACCTGGTACTCGGGCAAACCGGGCTGGGACATGTCGCCGGGGTACGCAGTGCCGTTTCAACTCGGATTCCAGCGAGAAATCACTGCCGACTGCCTGTTCTGCCACGCGGGTCAAGCGGCGGCCATCGACGGAAGCTACCATCGCATCAAGGTGACCGAGCTGGCAATCGGCTGCGAACGCTGCCATGGCCCCGGAGCCTTGCACGTCAAGCGACACTCCTCGAGTGACCTATCCGGTACGAGTGACGAGGACTTCGACCGTACAATCGTCAACCCGGCGCATCTTTCACGGGATCGCGCCGAGGCAATCTGCCACCAGTGCCACCTGCAGTCTCGTTCCTACACATCCGCTCGAGGACGCAGCCTCGCCGATTTTCGGCCCGGCCTGGCACTCGAGGACTTTCAACATTACTACCGCTCCAAAGATCCCGGCGAGCAGATGAAAGTCGTGGGACACACCGAACAACTGTTGCTCAGCCGCTGCTACACCGAATCGAAAACCCTGTCATGCATGACCTGCCACAACCCTCATGGCCGATTGCCAGGCAGCGAACGAGACGCAGGACACCGGCAATCCTGCCTCAACTGCCATGACACCGGCACCTGCAAGGAAGCGGCTCCAAGCCGCCAGCAGACCAAGCCGCCAGACAACTGCCTGGCCTGCCACATGCCAACGGTCCAAACCAGCACGTTGCACGTTGCCGTGACCCATCACCGCATCGGGATCCATCGCGACAACGCCCCCATCACACCCTCCCGCACCGATGATCTCCAACCCATTCACGACCTCTCCCGCTTCTCCCACGCCGATCAGATACGGTCTCTGGGACTGGCCTACCTCAAGCGGGTCTTTCAAATGGGTATCGGGTCCAGTCCCGAATCGCGCAGGTTGTGGGACCACTCCATCAAGCTGTTGCTGCAGTCGCAACGAGAGGGACTGAACGACCCCGACGTCCACGCCACACTTGCTCAACTTCTGTTTCAGAAAGAACCAGACCAAGCCGTCAGTCATGCGAGGATCGCTTTGAAGCAGCCGAAGCTGAGCATCGAGCCGAGGCTCAATGCACTGTTCGCACTGTCCAGTCACCACCAGGGTCGTCAGCAGCCAGAGTTGGCACTGGGGCATCTCGATGAGTTGATCCGGCTGCGTCGAAGTGCCTCCGATTGGGAACTGCGAGCACTGTGCCTGCTCCAGAAACGTGATCTCCCCGCGACCATCAAGGCCCTGGAAACCGCGATCGGCATCAACCCCGAACTGCTCTCAGCCCGCGACCTGCTGGTCCGACTCTACAAGAACCAGCGACAGTTCCAGCGGGCGGACAAGCAAAACAAACTCCTCCGCCGGATGGCCGAACGGCTCCGCAGTCGTGGCCGGCCCTGACGATTCCTCGCGAGCCCCTGCGAGTTGGGCGAGCGACGTGCGACTTGTCACGGCTCCTGGAATTCGAGGACCCAGCGCTGCTCTTGAGGAACCAGGCACGCCACCCCCTGTCGCCTGGCACCACGGAATTCAAGCAACAGGCTCCCGTCAGGCTCCTCACCCAACAACTCGTAATTCCCGCTGTCCCACCGTGTCACACTCCCACGGTTGCCTCCGATCGGACCCTCGAAGTCCAGGTACCGTCGCCGATGATCCGACAGCCGCTCGGCCGCGATCGCTCCAGACGTCGCTGGATCCGCAAGCAACCGCCAAGTCCAAAGCGAGTCCACCGTTGGGACTTCAAGCATCAGGTCCCAGTGAAAAAACGGATGGTCATGTTCGAGAATGACGAAGCGGGACACGAGCGAAATCGACCTCACCTCGGCTTGCTGGTACGTCTTTTGCAGTCCTCATACCATGCAACCCGAGTCCGCATCAACCACATCGCCCTGTGGGCATCTTCGAGTCTGACAGCATGACACCACGTGAAGTCATTGCCCTGTGTCGAGAACACGAAATCCGGGCCGTTGACCTGCG
>Ga0310123_10000885_pt1 | contig 26191 bp, 16 predicted proteins | sample CB6_AW_1057_MG_FD_203505 | JGI IMG/M metagenome (GOLD analysis project Ga0310123, IMG submission 203505) | Marine microbial communities from Western Arctic Ocean, Canada - CB6_AW_1057 | ecosystem: Environmental > Aquatic > Marine > Oceanic | place: Canada: Western Arctic Ocean | collected... | reverse complement strand
GAACTTTCAGGTTGGACATTGACGAAGCAATCTGGTCCAAGCTAATCCACCCGGATGACGGTCAGGCAGTGGAACGGTACTAGGCTCCAAGCCCGGGAACCGGCGAAGTCGCTGTCCGCGAAGGCGTCCGGGTTGATCGCGTCCTGACACCCGCATCAATAAGAAGACAACTCTTGCAATGCGGCCTGGCATTCGAGAGTTTCACTGTTCAGCATGCCATACAAAATCACCCCTCACCCGGATTGCGCGGCGTTGAACTCAAGAACATCACCGCGCCAGCTTGCTTTTACACCGACTTCCGCGCCCCAGGTCGACTGGCGCTGAAACGGCTGGTTGTCTTGCACCGGGGATCCAGTCATCTGACCGTCACAGTCGGGACCGAATCAGTAAAGCTGACGCACGTCCAAATCTTGTGCTGTGTCTTTTTCCAGAGAATTCCTTCAGCCTGAGCTAGATGGTTCATTAACCGCCCTTAAAATACCTGATCGATCTGGTCCCATCGACCGGATTGCTTGCTACACAGACACCCGTATGCTAGACTAAAAACCTGAATCTCCGCTCGACGTCCTTTCATTTCTCGCGGGAGAGTTTTTAATGCCCAACCTGAAATACCGCGTTGGCTTTACACTGGTTGAACTTCTGGTCGTGATGGCCATTATCGCGATACTGATCGCGTTGTTGTTACCCGCGGTGCAGATGGCGCGTGAAGCAGCCAACCGTGTTCAGTGTGCAAACAATATCAAGCAGCAGGTGACCGCGGTTCATAACTACGCCACCGCGAACGACAGCGAGTTCCCTGAACTGGCGCGAACCACCTGGACATGTACGTCCAGTATTTATCACACCCTGCTGCCATTTCTGGAACAACAAGATCTTTACGACGAATCTGTACAACATTGTGACATACCCGAAGAGTCAATTATGTCTCACATACCGAGGAAGACACCAATCCCCGGTCATCCAGAACTCGGGCCACAGACCCAGGATGGAAACGGCTTCGTTCAGATGACGAAGGGGTTCTGGAATACGCTGGGACACATGTCTGCCTATCGCTGTCCGACCGATCCTCGCAGTCAGAAAAATTCCGGGGAGCATATCAGCTACGCCGCCAATTACCTGTTGCTGGGACACAACCGTGCACATGAAGGGAAACCTACTGACCACGGGTGGTGTTATTGGAGATGTGGCCCCTGGCGCAGTTGGAAGAGTTACTACACGATCGAAACGGTTCCGGATGGAAATACCAATACGATCATGTTCGGCGAAACAGTGCATGCCAATAATTGGAACCATGCCGCGTTTTGTAGTCCCAGTTTCGGCGCAGCCATGTTCGCGCATGTCGTACCCAGGGATCACCCACACAAGGGTTACTATAAGGGTCTGAATGAGGCTTCGGAGTCTGCCGAACTGCCACCGGTGAGAATTGGGGGAAGATGGAACACCCAGTTCCGCGCCAGCACCTATCACGCGGACGTCATGAACGGCGCCCTTGCAGATGGAAGCGTGCGAACTTTCAGGTTGGACATTGACCACTCGGTCTGGACAAAAATAATCCACCCGGATGACGGTCAGGTAGTGGAACAGTACTAAGGTTCAGGCCCGGGGAACCGGCGAAGGCGTCCGGGTTGACCGCGCCCTGACACCCGTATCGATCCGAAGACAACTCTTACACGTGCCGGCCTGGCATTGGACGGTTTCGTTGTTCAGCGTGCCGTGCAGAGTTGAACCAGAAGTTTCCTGCGGCCCATTGATGGGACTGTCCCGCTACTACACTTCGTGATCACTGCCCTAGCTGCTACCCGTTCATCCATGACAGGTACAGCCCGGCAACATGCCTCCGGTCAGCCTTTTCGACCGGCTGAGATTTCGTCATTTTAAATCTTGAAATACGCTAATTTTTTACGGTTTGAACCTTGGACCTGATGTTCTCAGTGGTGAAGTTGCGTCCCTGATTGGTGTAGTACATCTGAAAAACTTTTTTAACAAGAGCAAGCCTTCCAACACCGGGTTTCTTCACCCGGCAAGTGAAGTTCACTTTGTATCCGGCTTCACAGCACCAGAAGGAAGATGTCACGATGGCAGGATATTTCCACAAAGCTCATGCTCGGTTCGGCACAGAATTTTGGGTCAACAATCCATCACTCCCGGAGATCAAACTGGGCCTGGACAGCGGTTCGGTCGGCATCGCATCCAATCCAAAATACATCGCTACATTACTGAAGTCGGAACCGGATTTTATCCATGAAATAATCGATGAGGTGCTAGGGAAGATAAGCACAAATGACGACCAGCAGTTGGCCATGCACGTGATTCAGAAAGCCGTCTCTCGACCACTGAGGATGTTTCAAACATTGTACCGGGAAAGCAGGGGTCGTTACGGGCACGTAGCCATTCAGGGAAATCCTTACACCAATGACGATTTGGCACTGATACTCCGAGAGGCAGAGACCTTTCACGAGCTGGGCGAAAATATCATCATCAAACTGCCGGCGACAGCCACGGGTGCCCAGGCGTTGGAGGAGTTGACGGCCCGCGGCTGGTCAACCATCGCCACGATGAGTTTCTCGGTGTCCCAGTACGTTTGCATGGCCGAAGCTCATCGGCGAGGATTAGACCGCACCAAACAGAGACCCAGGTGTCTCATCACCATGCTACCGGGCATGTTCGACGAATATCTCGCAGAGGATGCAACCCGGCGTGGTGTAAACATTTCCTCCGCTGTGCTCGGCCAGGCAGGGCTGGCCGCAGCGCGGGCAGCATACAACATCTATCGAAAGCGAAAATACGAGGCGATCATTATTTCTGGCGGGGCCCGCTCACCGTATCACTGGACCGAACTGGTGGGCCAGGGCATGGCCATCACTTTATCAGGAAAACTGGCCCGCACGCTGCTCGCGGACTCTCCCCCGGTGGCAAGCCGTGTCCAGACATCCGCACCCCAAGAAGTGATCGACGAATTGCGTCAAAAGTTTCCCGACTTCGTCCGGGCATGTGACCAGAATTCCATAGTTTCCGAGGAGTTTCGCTCCTATGGCCCCGTGGTCCGATTTCAAAACAGTCTAGCTGAAGGCATTGATATCATCGTGAAAGAAATCCAGCTGAGACGTGACAGGTAGTCGCGCTTCCCTACACCTTTTCTTGCAACGGTCGCCTGCAAACCACCGACCATACTTATCCTATGAAAGCTCTCCTAAAAACAGCTCCAGGGGTCGGAAATCTCGAAGTACTGGAGGTGGCGGAACCGATTCCACAGCCTGATCAACTGAAGATCGAGGTGAAGGCTGCTGCAATCTGTGGAACGGATCTTCACATTTACGACGACGAGTACGTGAATTGCCCACCGATGGTTCTGGGGCATGAAATGTCAGGCGTCGTTGTCGAGGTAGGGGATCGTGTCACACGCTTCAAAGAGGGCGACCGGGTGACCTCCGAAAGCTTTAAATATACCTGCGGTGAATGCCGCTTTTGTCAGACAGGGCTGATCGGACTCTGCATTCATCGAACCAGCATGGGCGTGCACGTCGATGGTGCCTTCGCAAAGTATGTCTGTCAAAGAGAAGAAAGCCTGCATCAACTTCCAGACAATGTCAATTTTGAAGCAGGCTGCATGTCTGAACCGACCGCCGTGGCCGTGCGAGCCGTTCATGAACGCGCCGGAATTTCAACGGGAGATGTCGTGCTGTTATCAGGACCCGGACCTGTCGGCCTGTTATGTCTGCAGGCAGCAAAAATATTGGGTGCGACAGTCATCCTGGTCGGTGCCGACGGGGACGAGATTCGTCTGGCGCTGGGCAAACAACTGGGAGCGGATCTGGTCCTCAATGCACAGGCGGACTCTTTAGAATCGATCCTTGACATGACCGGTGGTTTGGGTGTTGACGTGGCGATTGAATGTGCCGGATCAAAAGCTTCTCTGGAACAATGCATCAGGTTTTCCCGCAAAGCGGCCCAACTTGTGCTGGTCGGATTGTATGGCAACGAGGTCGAGATTCGTTTGGACCAGGCGATTATTAAAGAGTTGACGATCCTTCCGAGCTTCACCTACCGCCACCCGACATGGCAACGGGCCATCCAACTTCTAGCTGAGGGTGAGATAAAAACCGCTCCATTGGTGAGCGGACGCTTTCCGCTGACGCAGTGGAAACAGGCATTCGAAGCGGTACGGGCACGCCAGGGAACCAAGTACCTGCTGCTGCCGGTTGGCTGACGTAAATGTCGGGCGTTTCGTACTACCGCAGGGGGTGGTGGCAGCGGTATTTGGGGCAAGCAATGGCTGGCGCTTCCACAGGTCCCGCAGGATTCTTTTCCCGTTGTACCTCACGACATTGAAGCTCACACGGGACCAGGTGCCCTTGCACCTCGTATTGTTCGGAGCAAAGGACACTAACGCCGTGACCTGCGCAGCCATCCACCACTTGGGAAAAACAACCACTGTAATCCGACCGGGCAAAGAAACGCTGCAAAATGACCAGCGGATCCTAGAACTCTCGGCTTAAGTAGCTTAGAATTTCTACACTCATTCTCAGCAAGCGGGCGATCGAGTGCAGGCTGTGAATCCAGGGAGATCGGATAGAACTTCGTCGTCAATTCGGACCAGAAGAACACCACGTGGGCCCGCAGCCCGCGTCTGCCCCAGGAAAACACCGTGAGAAAACACCATTCAGCAATGCCTACTCTCTGTGTGCTACTGACGCTCACGGCCTGCAGTGGGCCGGATTCCTCATCGCCAGAGCCTGCCGCTCAGAGGAGCCAGAATACGACTCCTACGGCCGAGACGGCCACCGCAAACACCTCATCCACCCCTGTCGGAGAAAATACCACCGTGACGACACCTTCTACCCCAAGTGACGTAGCCGCCCCTCCAGTTGACGCCACCACGACTACCAGTGGCTTGGCCTACAAGGTCCTCCGCGAGGGGACTGGCAGCGATCATCCTACGAGCGCCTCCAAGGTAGAAGTGCATTACAGCGGTTGGACCACGGACGGCAAGCTTTTTGACAGCTCCGTCGCTCGGGGTGAGACGATCAGTTTTCCCCTCAATGGTGTGATCACGGGTTGGTCGGAAGGAGTCCAGTTGATGGTGGTGGGTGAGAAGACCCGCTTTTGGATTCCCGCTGACCTGGGTTATGGAGAGAAACCCAGGCAACAAGGGGCACCTGCAGGGACGCTCGTCTTCGATATTGAGCTGCTCAACATCGAGGAGCCCCCTGCACCACCGTCCGTCCCCGAAGATGTCGCAGGTCCTCCTGGCGATGCCACCGTGACCGCCAGCGGCTTGGCCTATAAAGTTCTTCGCGAAGGGACCGGAACCGCACACCCCATGGCCACCTCGACGGTGGAAGTACACTACAGCGGCTGGACCACGGATGGAAAAATGTTCGACAGTTCCGTCGTGCGAGACGAGCCCACCCGCTTTCCCCTCAACCGGGTGATCAAGGGATGGACCGAAGGGCTTCAACTGATGGTCGCGGGTGAGAAGACCCGATTTTGGATTCCCGGTGATCTGGCCTATGGAGAGACTCCCAGTCGGCCGGGTGCGCCTGCCGGGATGCTCGTCTTCGACATTGAGCTGTTGTTGATCCAGTAGTATTCTCTTTTTCGGACCAGCTTCGTTCCTGAGGACTCAGCACCCTCGAGAAGGGTGAGCGATCTGCCTACACACTTCATCCATCGGGGCCCCAGAAAAGCTTCTATTACCGAGTGCTGCAAGTCGCAAATGCTCTGAGCCACTCACCGCCGGCGGGAGACTCAAGACTACAAAATCATCGACTCCTAATTTACACTGTGGTAAACAGCCTGCGGGCAGATCAGACGTATCCGCATTCCAATTCAAACCATCACTCTGGGGAGACAACGGATGAACGATTCAGTTTCGCGCCGCGACTTTCTGACGACTTCCACGGCGGCGGCAACCGTGGCAGCAGTTCGTCCGGCAAAAGCGGACGGCGTGAACGGGCGGATCAACCTGGCCCTGATCGGTTGTGGCGGCATGGGTCACGGACACGTAAAAAGCGTCGTCTCGGCGAAACATAACGCCCATTTCGCGTGGCTGTGCGACGTCGACCGGACGCAAATCGACCGGGTCACCCAATCGATCGGTAACTTCCAGAAGACCCCGCCGAAACGGACATCGCGATTCGAAGATGTTGTCGCCGACAAGTCCGTTGACGCGGTCATTATCGCCACGCCACACCACTGGCACGCGCCGATCGCCCTGGCCGCCATCCAGTCCGGCAAAGACATCTACGTCGAGAAACCGATGTCTCACGTCTTTGCTGAAGGCCAACTCATCATTGAAGCTGCCAAAAAACACAACCGCGTGGTCCAGCAAGGCTCCCAGATGCGATCCAGCCCCGTTACGGCCGCGGCCGGCAAGCTGCTGTCCGAAGGCATCATCGGCGAAATCAAGGTAGCCAAAGCGTGGAACGTGCAACAACGTGGTACCCGGAAGGTCGTTCCCGATACGACACCACCGACGCATGTCGACTATAACCGCTGGCTCGGGCCCGCACCGGTGCGGGGATTTAACGTGAATCGCTTCCATGGGAACTGGCGGATTTACCAGGACTATGGGAACGGTGACATCGGAGACGACGGCATCCACGATCTCGACATGGCGCGCTGGGGTCTGGGCGTTACCACGCACCCCAGCCGAATCACCGCGCACGGCGGAGATACTTTCTATCGCGGGGCGAACAAGGGTGACCGTGAGTTTCCAGATAACATGATGGTCACGTACGAGTACGCGGACGGCCGCGTGTTGATTTACGAGGACCGCCTGTTCACTCCCTACGGATTGCACGGATACGACAGTGGCAATGCTTTCTACGGCACTAAGGGCTATATGATTTTCTCGCGGCGGGGGGCATTCAACGTCTACTTCCGCGGAGACAAACCGGGACCCAAGGAACCACCCGGCACGCGAACCAAGCGGGGTCATGCCGAACACTGGACCAACTTCCTGGAAGCGGTTCGCTCACGAGATCCCAACACCAACGCCAGCGCCCAAATCGCTCACCTCTCCTGCGGGCTGGTGCATCTGGGTGAGATTGCTTTTCGGACGCGCGGAGCCCTGGACTTCGACCCCCAGCGTGAACAGTTCCTCGACTGCCCCGAGGCCAACGAACTGCTGACTAAAAAGTACCGCCAGCCCTATGGTTTGCCGGCGTTGACATGAGCAAGAAGGACACCCGATATGGAACTCAATTTTCGACTCGCCGAACCTGCCGATCACGATGACCTCGAGCACATGGCGATCGAAAGCTTCGAGCCAATTACCTTTTTCAAGAAAGTCGACGAGCGCTTCGGACCACTCAACGGAGTCGATTGGAAACAACGTTGGAAAAACAAGTTACGCAAAGCGTTTCTCAGCAAGACCGTATTGGTGGGCACGACCGAAGGCCAACTGGTGGCCATGGCGGTGGGCACGCTTCAAGAAGAAATGCGTCTGGCCTTTCTCGACATTCTCGCTGTCGGTCAGGACCACCAGGGACTGGGTTACGGTCGCCAGATGCTGCGGGCCTTCAAAGCACATGCGAAACAGCAAGGCGCAGGCCATATCTACCTGGATTGTCTGGTCAGTAACGAGAATGCAAATTGTCTTTACCAAACCGAGGGATTTGAGGAGATGACGCGCAGCATTTACTGGTATGCCAAACTCTAAACCAGTGCGGCCTCTCAAAATAATAGTCCCCTGGTAGTATTCACTTTCGCTGGCACCAGATTTCTGCTGTCGAACTGGAACTCAGCCAGGCGTTTGGTTCTGTCCATGGACGATCATCCGCCGTCCCAAACAGTTTCTCGGGTCAAGTCCCCGGCCTTTCCCCCCCAAGAACGTCGCGAAACGTTTAAAATGTCATTTTAAACAAGAGTCACTCGGTACACTTTGAACTGAAGAGGTGTCAATTTCAGGACTTGGGAAAGTCTGCGGTGGCAAGGGAGGGGGTCGCTGGGCAGATCAAAGCTCCGCAGCCCGATGGGAAGTCAAAAAAATTCGAGATGGGTCATCGCACTCTCGCAGAGTTTTGGCTAGGCTAAAGTCTGTTGTAGACGGTCCTGCGAGAAAGCCAATTCAAAATTCAAAGAAGCTGCTAAGTTCCTGTGCACCGACACAGAATCTCAGCAGCTTTTTTGTTGCTGTTAACTTTACATCCGTTTGCTTCTGTCATCTCAGACGAGTAAGCCAATCCAGATCCTGACGAAGGTGCTAAGTTCCTGTGCTCCGGCGCAGCAGCCTTGCACCTTTTTTTATTGTCTCGACGGTACGTTCGCCAACGGCGTTCATGTCCAACCGGCATTTTTCGTCTGCTATAGGTCACTTGTTGAAAGCATTCTTCATTTCCATTCACGGAGCAATCATGATGAGTACTCGCCTAACGATTTGTATCCTCTCGGTCTGCCTGCTAGTGTGCGCATCGGCGACGGGCGCGGGCGATTTCGAGTTCCGTAGCTATAATGCACCTTCTTTGCCCACAGCGATCGAGTTCGTCAATGTCGACGGACGCGACGTGGTACGCATGCGGTCGCAAGGAGAACTGCCGCTCTTCACGAACCTGACTGGCGCTGAGGCCATGTACCTCCCGGAAAACACACCAAAATTGGGGGACGTGACAAGGCTCGAAATTGAGTTCAAGAACGAGGCGGGCCTGTTTGGCGGCGGTACCCCGCGGTTTTTTCTGGGACTTGATCTGAACAGCAACGGTGTTTACGACTCGACCTACGACCCCGACACCAATACGTGGACACAAGAAGACGGCCATCTCTTCATCCACCTGGGCAATGGTGGCGTCCCACCGTGGCAGGGAGATCCGGGTCCCGACTGGCAAATCGGCGCGGCAATCTTCGACCCGAGTTCGACCATTGCGCAATACGAAACGGGCCAGGTCGGTGGCGGCACGGGTGGCGACACTTGGGCAGACGTGCAGACGCTGATCAACCCATTTGATGGCGTGACGCCCATCATCGACCTCGACGTGCTGGCCATCGGCATCGCTGTGGATGGAGGATGGGCGCAGGACAGTGATTCAGATGTTGAGCCAACGGACATCAGTTCCATTCTGGTCGACACTATTCTCTTTGAGGGCACGCTCCCCGTCAGCGGTGGTTTCACCGAGCCGGCCGCCTGGTCCCCACTGGTCCCCGAACCCTCGACACTCCTGTTGTTGCTGGCAGGTGGTTTAGTGCTGCTGCTGCGTCGGCAGAAGCGGTGAGCATCGCGACGCTGCGACCGCGGCCCATGCGGGCAAGGAACAAAAAGAACAACTCAGTGAAAGGCCCGCGTTACAGGCCCGCCCAACGGAATGCAAAGTGGCTGCAAGAAGAAATTCGGTTGGAGCCGTTTTCTTTCTAACTGACGACGTTCTGCGGCTTGCCATCCGGCAAAAGACCCACCGAGGCAACAGCCCGCACGTCAAGTCGGTACAACAGCGTGCCGTGGTCCTGAAAGCGGGTCAGTTCGGCCTGGCTTGCCAACTAGCGGACCTGTTGGTGGCTATTCAGTGACGGATACGCCCAGCGCCTTATTCAACGCGGGCATCAGTTCTTTGGCAAACAGCTCCAGGCAGTGAACCCAGCTCTGCTTGTCGTCCCAATCGTATCCCATCATCACCAGGGTTCCAAAGGGCCCGGTTTCTTCGATCATTTCCAGAAGACGGCGTAAAACTTCGTCCACATCGCCGGCAATGATCAGCTCCTTCATGAAGTAATCCATATCGATCTGGGAGTCGCTCATGGACCGGTCCCGCTTGTAGATGTCGCGCCCCAGACCTCGATCGAGTACCTTGGCGATGTACTCGAAGTTCTCGCCCAGTGAATTCTGACGCGCTCGTTCGCAAGCTTCCTGCGTGGTGTCCGCCAGGTAAATCGCACGGCAGATTTTGAAGTCTGCGCGGTCGGGCATCCGTCCGGCTGCGAGGGCCGCCTCTTGGTAGGTGTCCCAGAAATTAGCCACGATGTTGGTCGGCGACAGAGCAGCTGCGAAGGGCTGAAATCCGTACTTGCCGGCGGTCTTCATACTGCTGGAGTTAGGCGACATCGCCGGCATTGCAATTGGAGGATAAGGTTTCTGATATGGCTTATGGATGTATCCAAAACCAATCTCTTCGTCAAACTGTTGTGTCATCCGAATGTGCCAATGCTTTCCCTGAATGTCGTAGGGTGGGTCACTGGTCCACATCGTGAGAATCATCTCGATTGCTTCACGGGTCATTTCAGATGCCACCTTGGAGTCCAGGCCAAACAGTTCCGTGTCAGATGCCGTGCTGCCCGGCCCAAAGCACAAGTTCAAACGGCCCTTGCTGAGATGATCCAGAAATCCAAGACGCGTTGCCACCGACGCGGGATTGTGCTGGTTCAAGCAGACCGGCGCTGCCCCCATGCGTATGTTCTTGGTTTCCGGCAAAGCCCGCGCGATGAAGGCTTCGGGCAATGGAATCGCTTCCCGTAAGAGCGAATGATGCTCGCCGATCCAGAACTCATGAAAACCGAGTTCATCGCACCGGACGATGAGCTCAAGGTCTTCGTCGTAACACTGTACCAGTGGTTTTTCTGACGGATGAAAGGGCATGATGAACATGCCATATTTGATGGGTTGAGCCATAGTGGAGCCTGCTCGGCAGTCAGTTCGATTTCTTTTTTCGGAAACAGTGAGCCAGCACAGGACACGCCCGTCCGGAATGCTGACGTTACGATACAGTCAATATGCTAACAGCAGCATCCAAAATAGCATGCGTGAATGCTAGACACCAGATTATAAGTGCTGGTTGGAACCTGTCGGTTCGGTGAAAGTCGGGGTCAGGCAGATCGCCGTGGCCACCTTTCAAATGAACGAGCGAGTGGCTAGGGCACTTTAACAAAACTTTTGGAAGCAACCCACCCGCTGCGAACAGGCTGCAGCGAGATGACTTGCGAGACGGTTTCAGGTCGGGTTCGTCGACGCCGCGTCTGGAGACCATTACGACGAACTGCCCTCGAACCCCGGAAAATCTGCGTCTCCGATGTTTGACAGGCACTGCGATGCCATCCATAATGACTCCTGCAGAGGCCATTCTGGCTCGTTGCGCGTATTGGAATTCCTATCAGTGATCAGTTCCTGATGCCCCCTCGTACATACCCTGCCCTGCGACTTCTACTCGGTCTATTTCTAGCCACGTTGACACACACAGGGTACGCCTCCGAAGTGGTCGACTATGCGCGGGACGTGAAACCGCTGCTTAAGAACAAGTGCTACGCCTGTCACGGCCGGGTCAAGCAGGAGGCCGGGTTGCGCCTTGATGCGGGAACGCTTGCCCTCAGCGGCGGCGACAACGGAAAAGTAGTCCTACCCGGTAACGGGTCCATCAGCCCCCTCATCACCCGCGTCAGCTCCAATGACGAGGACCAGCGGATGCCTCCCGAAGGCTCCCCCCTGGCGCCCGACGAGATCGCCTTGCTTCGCCTGTGGATCGACCAAGGGGCCCAATACCCGGTAGATGAACCAGTCGCGGCCGAGGGAGACCAACACTGGGCGTTTCAACCGATTCATGCTGTGCCGATTCCACAAGTAAACGATACCCGATGGCCCATCAATCCGATCGATCACTTTGTACTGGCGCGCCTGGAATCCCGTGGCTGGCACCCGGCAGAACCGGCCAGCCCCGCCGCATTGCTGCGCCGGGTGTACCTGGACCTGATTGGCACCCCGCCCACGATCGCTGAGCAGGACAGGTTCCTGACAACGCCGACAGCCGATGCCTATGGTCGCGTGGTCGACGGTCTATTGAGCCGGCCGGGGTACGGCGAGCGTTACGGGCGGCGGTGGCTCGATGTGGTCCGCTATGCCGACTCCAACGGCTACGAACGGGACAAAGCCAAGCCCGAGGTGTGGCGATATCGCGACTGGGTCATCCGGTCACTCAACGAGGACAAGCCGTTTGATCGATTCGTCCTGGAACAATTGGCGGGCGATGAAATGCCAGAAGCCGACGCTGACACCGTGCTGGCCACCGGGTTTAACCGACTGGGACCGTGGGACGATGAACCGGCCGATGTGGCCATGGATCACTATGACCAGTTGGATGATCTGGTTCGTGCCACCAGCCAGGCGTTTCTGGGGCTGACCCTCGGCTGTGCCCGTTGTCACGACCATAAATTTGATCCACTCGACCAGCGTGACTACTACAGCATGGTGGCCGTCTTCAGACCCCTCACGCGACCGAAAACGGGCACTGTACCCCGCGTCATGGAATTGACCCGTCCCCTGGCGACACCGGCGCAAACTCGCCAGCTGCACGAGCGGGACGAGAAGATCGCCGAATTACAAAACCCGATCAACCAGATCCTAGCCGACGCCCGTAGCGTGTTCCTGACGAACGGAAATAGCGTGCTGCCGGAAGAAGTGCTGGCGGTGTTCCGCATCGATCCGACAAAACGAAAAGACAAGCAAAAGAAGCTGGCTGCCGAATACCGGAGCCAACTCGAGGCCGAAGTCGAGGCTACACTCTCCGGATCGATGAAAAAGAAAATCGCTTCCTACGAAACCGCGATTGCCATGTTGCGAAAAAACACCCCTGACGTGACCCACGGTTATTTCTTATACGAACCGTCTCCCACTTCTCCGGACACCCATATTCTCCTCCGTGGCAGTCCCGGCAATCAGGGGGAAAAAGTCGGACCCGCGGTGCCCGCTTTTTTGGTTGACCAACAACCCGAGTTTCTTGTTCCTGATGCGTTCACCTCCCGACGCCGCTTGTCGCTGGCCCGGTGGATTGTTGACAAAACTAATCCGCTCACATCCCGCGTCATTGTCAACCGGGTCTGGCAGTGGCATTTCGGCCAGGGTCTGGTGCGTAGCCCAAACAACTTCGGTCTTCTCGCACAAGCTCCCACCCACCCTGAACTACTCGACTACCTTGCCCACTGGTTTGTTCACCAGGCCGACTGGTCTTTCAAAAAGCTGCACCGGAAGATCATGAACAGCCGGACTTACCGGATGAGCCGAACATCCCGACCAGATTATACCGCCGCCGACCCGACCAACCGGTTACTGTGGCGGCAAGCAACCCACCGACTTGAAGTCGAAGTCATTCGCGACTCGATGCTGGCAGTCTCCGGACGCATGGACCGCCGCATGTATGGACCGCAAATGCATCCCTTCATTTCCGCTGACGCGTTAAGAAACCATCACGAACCGCAGTCACCAATTTGGCCCGCATTCGACGAACAAGCCGCCTCGCGGAGGACCATCTATGCCTTCATTAAACGCACGCTGCTTGTGCCCGTGCTGGAGGTGCTCGACCTGTGCGACACGACCAACTCATCCCCCAAAAGGATGGTCACCACGGTGCCTACCCAGGCATTGGTGCTTTACAATGGCGACTTCGTCAACCGGCAGGCCCGGCACCTGGCCGGCCGACTGCAATCCGAGGCGGGCGAACACTTGGCATCTCAAATCGAGTATGCCTGGCGGTTGGCATTTGCCCGCGCTCCAACGACTGCAGAAGAGACCGCGATGGAAAAATTTTACTCGGATGAACTAGAACTTTTGACACTTGATTCCGGCCAGGACACGCCCGACCACCTGCTGCAGCGCCAGTCGCTGGAACAGTTGTGCCGAGTGATATTGAACCTCAACGAATTTGTTTATCCCGATTGATGAACTCCATGAAGAACGAATCTTCGCAGTATTGTTCCCACAGTTTTTCCACACGGCGGGAGTTTCTCTGGAATGCCGGCGGCGGTTTCGCCGGCCTGGCCCTGCTTGACCTGCTCGCGCGTGACTCCGTGATCGCCGGGCCGCTGGCCTCGACGTCGCCCCATTTTACAGCCCGGGCCAAGCACGTCGTCTTTCTCTTCATGAACGGCGGCCCCAGCCACATCGATACATTCGACCCCAAGCCAACCCTGGAAAAATACGATGGCAAATTCTACACCGGTGATCATAAGGTGGGTTCCAACGATCGCCCCGTGGGACAGCTCACGAAAAGCGCGTTTCCTTTTAAAAAACATGGTCAGAGTCAGCTGCCAATCAGCAGTCTCTATCCACACCTGGCCCGCCACGCCGACGACCTGTGCGTGATCAATTCGATGCACACCGATACAGCGGCCCACGCCTCCGGGTGCATTCAAATGAACACGGGAAGTGTCCTCATCGGCAAACCGTGCCTGGGTTCCTGGGTAAGCTACGGACTGGGAACCGAAAACGAGGACCTGCCAAGCTTCGTCGTGATGCCCGATGGGCGCGGTGGACCAATCGGCACCGCGTCGAACTGGTCGGCCGGTTTCATGCCGGCATCCTATCAGGGAACAATGTTTCGCAGCACCAACCCACCGCTGCTGGACCTGGCCACACCGGACGGTGTGACCCAGCGCACGCAGCGCCTCGGCCTGGACCTGTTAAAAAAATTAAACGAAGAACATCTGGAGAAACGGTCCGGCGAAAGCGAATTGGCCGCCCGGATCGAATCCTACGAACTCGCCTATCGTATGCAAACAACAGCAACCGACGCGGTCGATTTAGATCAGGAGTCAAAGCAAACGCTTGCCATGTACGGAGTGGAACAGGAGCAGACTACCGACTTCGGCCGAAATTGTCTCATCACGCGACGCCTTTTGCAGCGGGGCGTACGGTTTGTCCAGCTCTACTCCGGTGGCGGTTCCGCGACAAACTTACACACCTGGGACGGGCACGTAGACTGCGTCAAGAACCACCAACTGCACGCCGGCGAGACCGACCAGCCCATTGCCGCATTGATCACGGACCTGAAACGGACCGGCCTGTGGGACGAAACGCTGCTAGTCTGGGGCGGTGAGTTCGGCCGCACACCGACTAGCGAAGGTATCGGAAAGCCGGGCCGCGACCATAATCCGCACGGCTTCACGATGTGGCTGGCCGGAGCAGGCATCCGGGGCGGCCAGAACGTGGGCGCCACGGATGAATTGGGTTTCGCCGCTGTCGAGAACCGCTGCCATGTCAGCGACCTGCATGCCACCATCCTGCATCTTTTGGGTTTGGATCACCGAAAATTGACCTATTTCTACCAGGGGCTGGACGAGAGACTCACCGGCATCGACCGGCAGGCGCGGGTGATACAAAAGGCGCTGCTGTGACAGACGTGGCAGATCACCAGATCCGTCTCCTACACACAGCAACGTGCCCCCGCCCCCATCTTCGGACGGATTTGGAATCTCATTCTCGTATGTAGGGGCGTTCCGCCTTCTTTTTCTTGAAACTCTCCAGGCGTTCAGAAAAAACGACAAGAACAGGAACTGACAAGAAAAAACAAAGGAGCTCTGCTCTGTTTATTTGGTCAAGAACATCTGATAGTAAGGCAGAACGTACTTCACGACAGAAAAGATGCCTATTGTCATGACAATAATGTAAACGAGGTACATTAACTTTTTCGGCATCATTGTTTATTCCTTACTGGAATCGACGCATGCCCTGTCATAACATCCCTTGTCAATCTCTCTCCAGAAGTCTCTGATTTCAGTAGACAGGATAAGGTTTAATACCTCCTCTTGATAGTCCGTTGAGGCATGATCCAACCAGCACGTTCACTTGTTTTGAAGCTCTTCGGTTCTATCTCCCACCAGTTCTTTCATTTCATCCTATTGGAAGATTTCCTCGTCTTTCAAATGATCAGCCGGGTTCAACCATGTTTTAACTGCTGCATTCTGAGTAAGATTTTTAAGATCCCGTAGCACGCTCTTGAAATGATCATCCTTTCCTTTTGTTTCTCAAAGCTCGCCGGAGTCGATCCTTGGCCCAGGAATTCGGCCTGAAAAGTGTTCCCTATCGAAGCAGAGAATTCGGGAACACTATTGCCTGGGAGACCAGAAAAATCCGCGCCGGAACAGGCCCCCGATGTCGGCCGGGTTGAGGACCCGAATCGCGATCGTGTTCTTCCTGCCCGGCTCGAGCAGGTCGGTCACATCCACCTCGAATTCGTGGTTGTGATACCACCAGACGCTGCTGGTCTTATGGGCGGCGTACCTGCCGTTGATCCAGACCCATCCCTCGTCGATGGCGCCGCCGCACCAGAACTTGATCGGGCGGTCTTTGAATTTCGGATCGACGTCAAACGTCGCCCGGTACCAGCCGATGCCGTCGTAGTCGTGTCCGGCCTCGTCTTCGGGCGGATCCTGCTGGTCCCAGGTGTAATAAGTGTTCTTCGTACCCCAGTCGCGGTCATCGAACCCCGGCTTGTGCCAGCCGCCGATAAGGCCCTCGTTGAACAGATCGCGGCGGAATGTCATCTCCAGCGGCAGGGGCGCGACCAGCTCGCCCTCTTGCCCGTTGATCTTGGCGGCGTGCGCCTCAAAGATCTTCTTGCGCCCAGCCGGAAAGTAGAACCTCTCCTGCATGGGACCGTTCTCGATGAAGAAAGAATAGATTTCGTGGAGTTGGTTCTCGCGCGCCACCATCCGCCCGGCGGCCGCCGCGGCGGTGGCGTAGTCCAGCCGCATCTCCGCAGCGTTCATCTCGGCGTAGGCCATTAGGTGGTCGGCGATCAGGACGAAGGCCTCCACCCGCTCACGCTGCACCTCACTCGCCGGTGCCTTGCGGGCCGCCTCCACGTGCCTGTGGATGCTGCGGACGAAGTCAACCGTGTAGATGTGATTGATGAAGAAATCCTCGTGGGCCTGCATGGGAGAGTTCACCAGGGCGTGCTCACAGGCCTCCCACCACGCCTGGACATGCGGGCCGGCGTCGGGGCCGAAGAAAGTGTTGTAGAAGTCCGCCATCAGCGCCTCCACGTCCGTGTCGGCGTCCCACAGAAGTTTCGCCCTGGCGTAGTAGCTTGTCCAGGTCGTCATGAATGCCTTGCGTCCCTCAGCCTGGAAACCCTTGATACCGATTTCCCTTAAGATCGGTGCGTTGATGGCAAAGTTAGCCGTATCACGTTCGGGGACCCAGTTGCCAATGACGAAGCCTGGGTTGTAGTCGTAGATCGTGATGTGCGGCGTCCGCTCGCACCAGGCCTTGAGGTTGCGCAACGAGTCCCGGCGGCGCCAGAGATGTGAGTCATTCGCGTGCAGCACGTCGCAGGCGGCGGAGGTGTACATGATCATGAGATTCTCGGGAATGTCCACGCCCTGCGGTACGATCTCCCGTATCGAGTAGGCCATGGTCGAGACGATCTTGTCGGGAAACTCCCGCGCCAGCCTGGCCGCGAACCCGAAGAGCTCCTCGCTCTGGAAAGGGCGTTCGAAGTAGCGCGGGTACTTGAAGTTCAGACTCGCCTTCTTGCATTCCTCACAGTAGCAGAACGGCTGCCCGTCGGGCGGGCTGATGCCGAATCCGAGCTCGCCAACATTGCCCATTTTCTTCTCGCCCGCGAAGGCGGCTCGCAAGTTCTTCACGCTCTCGGTGAAGAGGCCGGGGCTGGACAGGCAAAGCGTCGTGACCCGTGGCTGCTCCTGATGGTGGCGCTCGCCCTGCTCGTTCATCGCGAAAAACTCGGGGTGGGTCTCGAAGTACTCTTTGGGCGGGGCCAGAAAGCCGATGTATCCGTCGCCCACCTCCGGATAGAACCGATGGAAGTTGAAGCCGTTTTTCTCGCCCCACTCCCGATAAAGTGGTCGCTCGTTGCCCGGCATCGGTGTCCAGCCCGCCTGATTGATACTGCGGACGGAAAAATCGGGGCGCGACACGACGTCCAACTCGGGCACGGTGATCGTCTTTTTCTTGGGCACGACCTCGCCCCAGTCGTCGGGGAAGTACCAGCGGCAGCCGAGGCGTTCGAGCAGGGCGTACGCTGCGTAGAGCGTACCCTTGTAGTGCCCGTCGTTGTTGCCGCCGATGACAATACTGCGATCGACGGTCTTCAGCGCGTAGCCCTCTTCTTCAAAAATCTCCGGGCGCATTGTACGGTCGTAGCCGGCGGGAATCTCGACGCCCAGTTCGCGCGCGGCCCGGGTATGCCCTATCAGCAGGCGCACAGGATCGCCCCCTACCGCTTCGCCTTCCTGAACGAGAGGCAGCCGGGTACTGCTCATCTTCTCGATGTACGTCTGCAGCGCCTCGCCCGCCTTCATCGCCTTGGGCTCGTTGCGTTGGACAACAATCGCGGCCCGGGCCTTGCCCGCCTCGACGATCGTGAGTGGCGCCGCACTACAGGAGTGCCATACCCCGAAGCACAAAACAACAACCAATGCTAACCATCTCGTACGTTGAAACATCATGGATCTCCCTGGTTCAGCCATCTTTCTCGGCCGGCTCCAAGAGGGTGTGCCCGCGGACCAGGCTTTCGGTAACAAGATTTAGTAGACCCGTGAGGATGCCCCGCCAAAACCGTTGCCTATCATCAGATCAGCTCCGTGATGGGAGACCCCGGCGTGTCCTCGAAGCCATTGGCGATATAAATGGGCCGACCCACAGGCGCCATGTAGGTTTTAGTCCAGTCGATTCCCATAGCTTTGTAAATGGTGGCGTAGAGGTCTCCGATGGAGACGGGCCGCTCGCCCACGTAGGCACCCCCTTCGTCGCTTGCGCCCACCACCTGACCACCCTGGATGCCGCCTCCTCCGACAAGCAGAGACCAGCAGTCGGGCCAGTGATCGCGGCCTCCCGCCGGATTGATCTGGGGAGTGCGTCCAAATTCGCCGGTGACGATCACCACCGTCGACTCCAGCAGGCCGCGCTGATCGAGGTCTTCCAGAAGAGTCGATAAGATCTGATCAAGCAGCGGCCCCAGGGTTTCCTGTAGAGTTTTGTTATTCTGTTGATGGGTATCCCACTGGCCCTGTTTGTAGCCGGCGGCAGTGACGAATCGGCACCCCGCCTCGACCATCCGGCGGGCGAGCAGCAAGCTCTGGCCAACACGGTGGCGCCCGTAGCGGTCCCGCGTCTGTTCGGATTCCTGGGTCAGATCGAATGCATTTCGAACGTGAGGCGAAAGGATCATCTGTAAAGCCTGGTCCTGGAAGGTATCCATCTTTTTAAAATCTGCAAGTTCCTCTCGTCGGCGGAAGTTCCGGTCGACGATTTTAAGCAGGGAACGACGATCCTCGATGGCATCGCTGGAAATCGATTTGGGCAGACGCAGGTCGGGAACCCGGAAGTCGGGCCGACTGGGATCGGGAAGAATCATGGCATCATATTCGGCCCCCAGGAAAGAAGCTCGGAAGGCCTCCTCGTAGCTGAAAAAGTCACCATCGACGGGTGTGGGCACGGCCACGCAAGGCGGCATGTTTTTGCGCGCACCCAGCTCTTTAGAAACGATGGATCCAAAGCTGGGAAATCTCATGGCGGGAGTGGGACGGTGCCCCGTCAGAGTCTCGATGGTTCCCTGTGGATGGTTGCGCTCTTTGGTCGTCACGGAGCGAATAATTGACAGTTTATCCATGTGCCGGGAAATTTTCGGGAACATTTCGGAGATTTGAATTCCCGGGACGTTCGTTGAGATGGGCTTGAATCCGGAGTCACCCTTCACATCCCAGCTATCGACGTGGCTGATCCCTCCCTCCAGCCAGAGCAGGATGCAGGACTGCGCTTTTCCGGCGCCGGCGCCTGCTTGACTGGCGGCAAGGCTATTGAGCTGCAGGTACTCGCTGAGACTCAACCCCAGGAAAGAGAGCGCACCGACCCGCAGGAAATCCCGGCGACCCCTTGCCGCTCCTTCACAATGATAGCATTTGGAAGTTTTCAACCGGTTCGTTCCTCATTCAGTGATTGCAGGAAAACTCGCGGGAACTGATCAGTGCCCAGACGAGAGCTTCCAGTGTTTCCTGCTGGCGCGAGTCTCGTTGCCGCAGGAACTCCAATAGCTCGGCTCTTTCCTCCGGCGTGGGGGATCGAGTCAAAGCGGCCAGGTAGAATTCTTCGATAATCTGGTGGGCGGAGTCACCCCGCTCGAGCAGGCGCCGCAAACGTCCTCCCTGTTTCGAAATCTTGCTGGTATACGTTGGGCCCGCCCACATGTGTAGCGCCTGACCCAGGGTCGGCGCCGGATTTCCGGACTCCGGTCTCTTGCGCATCGAACGACCGTAAACATCCATGAACTGGGACAGACATATGTCGGGAATCATCTGCATGGCCCGGATCCCGGAAGGGGGACTGCCACCACCGGCCCATTCGTGGTAGTCGAAATCTTCTTCGACGCCCGTTGCGCTCGAGATGGCGTCCAGAAGCACCGCTGCCTGCAAGGGACGCGACAGGGAACGCGAGTAGTTGATCCTGTCTTCCTTATTGGTTGCGTTGGAAATCCCGGACCGCTGATAGGTCCTTGATTGCACAATCGTTCTCATCAGGTGCTTAACGTCGTAGCCGTGACCTTCGAAATCTTTGGCAAGGGCAGCCAGTAGCCCAGGGTGTGTAGGAGGATTCGTGATGGTGAAGTCGTCCACCGGATCAACGATCCCCCTGCCGAAGAAATTACTCCAGATTCTGTTGACGGCAGCTTCCGAGAAATAGGGATGAGAGGTCATCCATGTGGCAAGTCCTGTGAGGGGGGCCAGCCACTTCTCTTCAGGGAGAACCGTACCGTCCAAAAAGGTGGGGACTACCTGTTGTTTCGTGCGCGGATGGATCAGTCCGGTTTGTCTCATTGGATCATCGCCGCCACCCAGTATGTCCGTCACCACGACAGTGTCTTTCAACGACTTCAACCCGGCGTAAAAGGCGGTTAACCCCCAAAACTGGTTCTGGCTCCACTGATCGTACGGATGCTCGTGACATTCTGCGCAGTCCAGCCTACGGCCAAAAAAGACCTGGACGTTCTCGGCCATGATTTTCTCGGGGGTCGCCAGACTACCGAGAGCGATATGATTAAACCACTTCGGAGCTGCATACCCCTGGGCCGCAATGCGCTCACGGGCGATCTTGTCATACGGCTTGTTGGCGGCAATGCTGTTGATCACCCAATCCTCATAGGCTTTCGTCGGGTGCGCAGAGCCGGCGACCGTGAAGGTCACCCGCAAAAGATCGCTGAACCAAAAGCCCCAATAATCAACGTATTGAGGGGAGTCGAGCAGAATTTCGATTAGCTCGTCTCGTTTGCCTGGATTTCGGCTGCGCACAAACTCGCGAACTCGGTCCGGGGGGGGCAATGTGCCTGTGAGATCCAGACAGACGCGGCGCAGGAACTCTTCATCGCCCGATAGCTCGGAAGGGATAATCTTCAATCTTCGCAGCTTGGCGTGGACCAACTCGTCGATGAAGTTTTGTGACTGCAGCTTTGGATAGTCGACGACGGACTCTTTGATCACACCGACACTGGCGCTAACCGTATGGCCGGGGGCCCGAATCAATATGGCCGTTTCACCGGACCCCGCCGCCCGGACAAGCCCGCTTTCATTCACCTCCAACACCTTCGGGTCGTTGGAAACGTAGTGGACCTGCTCGGTAATATCTTCTCGATGCCCGTTGGAAAGATGCGCCGTGACCAATAGCTGCTGCGTACCGCCGAGGCTCACAACACTCTCGAGAGGAAAAACCTCGATGCCCTGGACCGACACACCTTGCGGGCCAACCTCGTCACCGTAGGGGGCACCTTTCCGAATCCAGTCGAGAATCCTCCGGTAGTCCGGAGAATCCACTTCGAAGCGTTTGGACCCCTCGTGGTCGACGCTCATGGTCGGCTTCAGCAACAGTAAACTTTCTTCAGGGTTTTCCAAATCGATGCGCGGATTCTTTGGACCCTTGGCTTCGACACTCAAGACCTGATAGGTTCCTCCCTCGACAATCCATCGATAATCTTCCCTGGGATTCAGTACGTTGGCGGAAAGTTTGAATCCTTCCTGCCCCTTGATTGAGCCATGGCAGCCACTCGTATTACATCCCCTCTTGGTCAGGATCTGACCAATGTCCCGCGCAAAACTGAACGGCTGCTTCCGGGCCCGGCCGGTAACCTCGATCCGTGTCTTCGCCTGCTGGCCTTCAAATCGGGCGGTTAGAATGACCGGTCCGGTGCGCGCGGCCACGAATTTTCCAGGGGAAACAATCTTGCCTTGGCCAGGATCTGAAATGAGAAACTGACTTTCCCCGCTCAGATCTCGCTCCAAGCCGTCCGGGTACTTTCCCAGCACCAGAAAGCGCTGCGAAGCACCCACGCCCCACAGCGTTACGTCCTGGGGAACTAAATGAATCGACAACAGCCCGTCACCGGGGCGCCCTTTCGCCGCCGAGCCGGCGGGCAATGGCATCAACACCAGGATCAGCACAACGGCAAATCCGATACCCGGGATCTTTCGCCTTTTTTCGATCATTGCCCATTTGGTCATCATGGTAAAGTTACTCTCCAAGCCCGGTTTCACTCCTGGGCCTTTTCGGATTCCCTGACCACCATCAAAGGGATCTCGCGAACCAGCAGTTTGGCTCCGGGCTTGCCATGCACAATGGGTTGAATACGGAGTTGAACCATGCGGGGCATTTCGGTCAAAGGAGCCGTGGCCTTGGCCAGCAAAACGATGGTTGTTTTCTGAACCTTGGGCAGGATCAGCTCCGGATTGACTGCGGTGTCCGCCAGTTCATGGGGGGGGATGTTGTGGACCTCGGCGGTCGGTAAGAACTCTACCCCCGGTGGGAGTCCCTGGAAGGAAAACGCAACGTCTCCCGTGAATTCCTCCTCGCGAGCGGTCGAGATTGTCAATTTCCTGGCTTGTCCCCGGACCAGATTGAAGTGCTCGACCCCTTCAAGTACCACCTGGCCGATGTGCGGAATCTGAGGACGAATCAGCAGTCGGTAGGCATAACCCGGTCCACCATAGCGGGAAGTGATGTCACGTACCTGCAGGAAGTATTGCCCGCCTGTATCGAAACTGTAAATAACCTTCGGTAGCAGCGACCTGGGGTATTGGTCTTCCTCGCCCATGCTGTTGTACACCGCTACCCGTCGATGGATGTTGGTGAAGATTTCTCGGTCCCGGGCATCGACGACACTGACTCTCGGGTTGAAATAGGGCAGTTTGATTTCAGGAGTTTCGATTTCAAAGGCCAGTCTCTGCCCCGGCTCCACCTGAAATTGGAACGTGTCAATGTCTCCGGGACCGTTCACAGTACCGGCAATGACGGAGGGAACGGAAACAGTCAGGGCCTCGTTTCTCGTGTCGTTGGGCTCGCTTTCAGTGGCCTGTTCGATGGCTCTCTTTCGCGAAGGGGAAATCGTCTCTCCGGCTTCAACCGAACCGGTTTGCGCGGAGCGCCCGGATGAGACCTTATTCTCGTCTAGCGCCCGGGACTCGAGGACATCCAGCCAATCAGCACCGACCTCTCTGTCGAAACTTCGTCCTAGCCAGTCTGTGCCCAGCGGGTCCTCCTGACCAACTTTTTCTACGGGACAATGGTCCCCGCTGAAGAGCTGAAGTTCATAGGAAAAATCCGGATGACCTTTTCCAAAAACCGAGGAAACCGCCAACATCAATTGCCCGCTTTGCGTTACCCGATGAGTGCCCCTGGTATGCAGCGACACCGGTTTGAAGGACCGCTCTTCGCTGAATAGTATCCGGGCTCGTCGATCTGGATCCAGCCAACTGCCCTTTGGTCCAAAAAGAGCCAGTCGCACCTCTGGGGGCAAAGGGCGGCGGTGGAAGGTAAGTAAGCCCTTTAATCCTCCGCCCGGTTCCCGGAGGACCTCAACAGACAGGTCTTGACCTTCCAGGGCCTGAAATACATAGCCATCAACCTCTCCCGGCTTGGCTAATCGTCCCTGGATAATCACCGGCAGGCGTGGCAGTTCTAACGCCGAGTGACCAGGTACATCCGTCTCGACGATGACCGGCTGATCCACCACCCTGAATTCCAGGGCGTTGGTGACACCTTGTTTAGAGACGAGCCGCAGAGGATACAGGCCAGTTGGTGCTGAGGCGTCAATATCGATCTGAACAATAACCCGGAAATCCGGCGAGCTGTTCTTCTCGGGTGGCGTCGGGGCGTCTCCCGCCGGCTCACCGATCGGGTCCACACTTTTGATCCGGGCTTGCAAGCTATTGGATCGCATCCATAGCGAGTTGACTTCATGCAGATGCTTTCCCCGAATTTGCACCTGGATAGTTGTGCCGCGCTGACCTCCTAGCGGGAAAAGCGACGAGAGGGTTGGCTCGGGCAGTTCTTCTGCAGCGACAGGACACAGGGGAAAGCTCAGTAGACAGGCGAGAATTCCGACAGGCAGGAAGATGCCAGCAAGATTGTGGTGCCGGTCCTCACTCAAGACAAACACAGTGGTGACCTTCATCGGGCTAGAATTGATGAACAGCCGACTTTCATCGCCCAAAAATAGTGTGTCCAGTGTACTCAACAGCACACAACCTGTCAATTAATAGGAACTTCGTCATCTGTTCAATTCAACATTGTCCCAAGTAGCCCTCACGGCCTTGTCCCGTGCGGTGAATTAGACTAGCTGCTGAAAGCAGCAGGTCCGGAAACCGTAGATCAGCCCGGACCACGACCCGACAACGTTCATGGTGATCGATCATGGTTTTGTTACAGGCTAGACGAGTCGACGTCCGAACACCAGCAGCGCCATCTGACCCCAGCGATGGGATCCGTACCTGGTGCGCGTGGATTCCGGTTCAAGACTCAGATCGAAGGCGCGACGCGCCTCGCCGCTTGCGAGCAGATCCATTGCCGCACGCTGAAAGTCATCCATCCTCTCCATGCGCGCGGAACGATCGGCATCGCGCGCCAAGTGATCCATGTCCGCCATCAGGGTCTGCGGATTGACGACAATCCGCGGCCGCGCCAAATGCGTGTCCGACATGTTGCTTCAGGGTCGGTCGCCCGGTTCAGCAACAGTTTTGCGAAGAGCTCGTTGTCGTCCTATTCCAGATCTTCTTCCAGAGAAAGGTCGAGGGAACGGACGCTGGCATCAGACGTAGTCGCCGTGCCAAGCGATTGTTGATCATGTTCGTACTGGGCAAATGAATCGGAAACGGCCTCGTACGTGGCTGATCCATCAACTGAACTGTTGGACTGCACGTCGGGCGTCTGGTTTCCGGGTTCTGCCTCATCCACTACCGCCAGCGACGCCGATACAAGCGGTGCAGCAGAAGATAGCGGTTCAGTGCCAAGATCGCACCCTAGCGCCACGTAAAGTAGTGGAGGCGTTCCCGCATAGCCCACCGGTTCAAAATTTCCAACCAGTGCATTGTAGTCCGTCAGGTCAACATCGAAGTCGCCGTCAAAATTAGCGTCGCACCAGCCGTGAGGCGAATTATTACCCGAGGGATCAAAGTTCGTAGCGAGTATGTTGTAGTCAGCAAGGTCGACATCACCATCGACATCGACATCGCCCTTCTGGGCGACCAACAGGACCTGATTCAAATCGTCTCCCCCGGTTCCGTTGCCGTCACCATCTAACTGGTTACCAAAACTGTCGGTAATCAATGTGGCATGCAGCACGGCCATGTAGAAAGCAGCATCCATTCCGGCGACGCCCGTGAAGTCCCACGTGGCCGTCAGATTGGCCGCATCGTAGGTGAATGTGACACCGGTCAGATCCACAGGCGTACCCCCCGCGGTTTCGTTACTAAGTGTGAGGGAATCCGCACTGACATTCACCGCCTCATCGAACGTGAACGTGAGCGTGTCCAAGGTGTCAAACGTGTCATTCCCACTGTCTCGAGTCACCAATGTGACATTCGGAGAAGGATCAATGACAACCAGGATACTGCCGTCTGACTCGGTCCACACCAGACCGCCCTCATTCGGATCAACAGGTTCGATATCCAACGGTGTCGTTCCTGTTGGGGCTGTGGCTTTCAGCGTGAAGTCCAAAGCGGAAATATCGCCTTGTCCCGTGGCCGATGAATTGCTGTTGAACATGGTGACGCGTAAGTGTCCCGGAGTTACTACGTTGGCTTGCAGACTCCATCCGTCATGTTGTGGCCAGGCGGAACCGAAATTCACGTCGCCATTGTCAATGACCAAGGACGCGTCGTCGTATAACACGTCGTAGGTAGCCGAAATAGCAGCAGAAACATTATCCAACTCCACTGAAACGGTTGTCGTGCCGCCCACAACGCCTGGGATTTCAGCATCAATGTTCAGTTCTGGATCAATTCCCGGCTCGCCTGGAACAACCACGATGCCTGGCAGGTCAGGAATCTCGGGTCGTGCCAACAGCACGGATTTCTGTGCGACAAATGACGCATCGAGACCGGACAGAGTTCCGTCTGCCGTGGCATCAGATACAATGATCGGATCTGTCCAATTGTGCTCGTCGTAGCCACTGTCTAACAACACGACGACGCGTGAGATTAATGCCGAGTCAAAACC
>Ga0310123_10000884_pt1 | contig 26204 bp, 14 predicted proteins | sample CB6_AW_1057_MG_FD_203505 | JGI IMG/M metagenome (GOLD analysis project Ga0310123, IMG submission 203505) | Marine microbial communities from Western Arctic Ocean, Canada - CB6_AW_1057 | ecosystem: Environmental > Aquatic > Marine > Oceanic | place: Canada: Western Arctic Ocean | collected... | reverse complement strand
TGACGTTCCACGCCCGGCGGCTGCTCTGGCCGGCGGAAGAAGCGACCAGGTCGGTGAAGTATCGGCGTCTGGACTGCCACACACACAAACCGGGAATTGCCGGTTTCAGTTCGGTGTCGTAGACGTCCCCGGCCACGAGCGGTTTGTCAAGAACATGGTGGCCGGCGCGACCGGCATCAATTTGGCGTTGCTGGTTGTTGCGGCTGATGACGGCGTCATGCAGCAAACCCGCGAACACCTGGAAATCATGGATCTGCTCGGTGTGCGGGTCGGTGTGGTCGCAATCACCAAAATCGATTTGGTGGAACCCGATTTCGTAGAACTGGTGCAGGCGGAAATTGTGGAATTGGTAGCCGGAACGTTTTTGGAGGGCTGTCCGATCATCCTCGTCTCGTCGGAAACCGGCGCGGGGCTCGACGAACTGAAGACGGCGCTGACGCAAGTTGCTTCCGAAGTCGAATGGTCAGAGTCGCAGGACCTGTTCCGCATGCCGGTCGACCGCATCTTTTCCATTACGGGACAAGGCTCGATCGTCACCGGGTCGGTGCTCAGCGGCGAAGTCCGCGCCGGCGATGTGCTGGAGCTGCTGCCGGAACAGCGCGCCATTCGCGTCCGCAGTGTCCAGAATCACGGTGTCGACGCCGAGGACAGCCGCGTTCGTCAGCGGACTGCCATCAACCCGGCGGGCATCAAGGCAGACGAGATTTCGCGCGGGCAGGAATTGGCGACTCCGGGGTACCTGCAGCCGACGCAGCGTCTGGTCGTCCAATTGCGTTCACTGCCCAGTTCGTCGGTCGTTCTGAAGGACCGCCTGGAAGTCAATTTGCATCTGGGCACCAAAGAAGCACCCGCCCGGATCATTCTCAAAGGGAAGCGGCTTCAGACTGGCCAGCGCTGCTATGCCGAGATCCGGACCCAAGATCCGGTCGTGGCGTCGTACGGTCAGCGGTTCATTATTCGCCGTATTTCACCGGCGCTTACGATTGGCGGCGGGACGATCCTCGATCCGCTCGTCGCTGCCGAGAAACGCATCAAGGACCTCGAGACGTACGGGGCCGCGCTCGACACGCCGTCGGAATACAGCCGGCTCTCTTTTCTACTCTCGCAGCAGGACGTCATCGAGGATTCGCCCCTGCCCGCCGCGCACCGCGCCGGTATTCTCACCCAACGCTATGCCGGGCTGATTGAAGAACTCAAGACAAACGGAGATTTGCTCACCATCGGTAGTCCCGAGCGCTCCTGTCTCGTTCATCGCGATCGATTGAAATCGGTTGCCGGTTCGGTCCTGCGAACGATCAGGGCCGAGGTGCAAAAACATCAGCCGCGCCGCAGGTTGCCGCGGAATACGTTGATCACCGCCTGCCGCAAGATCACGCAGCCCGATCTGCTCGACGCGGTGCTGCACCAATTGCTCAAAACGAAGCAGTTGGTCGAGATTCGCGGACAAATTGGGCCTGCCGACCTACAGGTTACGCTTACGAAGAATCAACAGCAGGCGCTGTCGAAGATGCTCGAAGCGCTGATTGCCGGCGGTCTGACCCCACCAACCGTGAAAGCGCTCACGGCCGATCTCGAGCAGAAGCCGGACCAAATTCAGTTGCTGTTGAATCTGTGCGTCGAGGACAGCCTGCTGGTGCGCATCTCGGACGAGCTGTATTTTGTGCCCGAAGCGCTCGAAGCGGCGCGTGTGCGTTGCCAAAAATATCTGCAGGAAAACGCCGAAGCCACGATGTCGCAGTTGCGTGAAGCATGGAAAGTCAGCCGCAAATACTCCGTCCCTCTCTGTGAATACTTTGACGTCGCGGGGGTGACGGTTCGTCAGGGCGATGTTCGCGTCGTCGGGCCGAACATCAGCCAGCCACTGCAACTTTAACTCCACGAATTCAACACTGCGGTATCATGCACGAATCGGCCCAAAATCCTCTACGAAATCTGCCGCCCGTTCATGCGGTTCTGGAACATCCCGGTGTGCGCACGTTGGTCGACGGTCAGGGGCGTCGCATCGTTCTTGATTGGGTCCGCGAAGAGCTGGCTCACGTCCGCCAGCAGTTGCTCGATGGAAAAGCGAACGGTAGCCGTGACGAGATTCTCGACTCTCTCGCCGAACGGCTGACCCATCGGGCCCAGTCGGCCGAACATGTACGAATCGGGAAGGTGATCAACGCCACCGGAGTGATCTTGCACACCGGTCTGGGACGTGCCCCGCTCTCGCAAACGGCAACGTCGGCCCTGACCGACATCGCCGGCGCTGGAAACGTCGAAATCGATTTGCAGACCGCCGAGCGGCGATATCGCGGTCACCAACTGCGCTCGGCGTGGACGAGACTGACCGACTGTGAAGATTCGCTGATCGTCAACAATAACGCCGCCGCCACACTGCTGACGTTGCAGTCGCTTTCGGCCGGTCGGGAAGTGATTCTCTCTCGGGGCCAACTGATCGAGATCGGCGGATCGTTTCGCCTGCCGGAAATCTTTCAACTCAGCGGCGCGAAACTTCGTGAAGTTGGAACGACCAATCGGACTCGACTTCGAGACTACGAGCAGGCGGTCGGCCCAGAGACCGCCGCCGTCATGCACGTGCATCCGTCGAATTATCGTGTTGTCGGTTTTTCGAAAACTCCCGACATCGCCGAACTGACCGAATTCGCTCACGCACACAATCTGATCGTCATCGACGACATTGGCAGCGGTTCGCTCATCGACGTGACGAAATTTGGACTGCCCCAAGAACCCACATTTCCGCAGAGCATAGCCTGTGGATCCGACGTTGTACTGGGCAGCGGCGACAAGTTGCTCGGCGGTCCGCAGGCGGGCATTGTGCTCGGCACAGCGAAACTGATCGAAACGATCCGCAAGCATCCGCTGGCACGGGCGGTCCGGGTCGACAAGCTGACGCTGGCGGCGCTCTCGGCGACGCTCGATTCGTACCTCCGATCGGCCGCCGAAACCGAGATTCCAACAATCAACATGCTCGCCGCCACCGCCGGATCGCTTTTAGAACGGGCCCACGCGCTGAAAGGCGAGATCGGAAAAACGCAACATCTGGAAGTCGAAGTCCGCACCGACAAGGCGCCCGTGGGCGGAGGGTCGCTGCCCGGTGTGGAACTGCCGACGGCCGTCTTGTCGTTAGCACACACGAAATTTTCGGCAGACGAACTGGCACGCCGGCTGCGTCTCGGATCGATCCGGCTGTTCTGTAGGATCCAACATGACAAAGTGATCGCCGACCTGCGGAGCGTCCTTCCGGTTGACGATTCCAAGCTGGCCTTGGCCATCCGCCTGGCAGCCGGTCAGGACCGTGCCTGAGCGGCCGGCTGAAGAATTTTTTGTTTTCCGCCAACTTCGTGGTGCAGGTGGCTTGCCTGTCAACGTGGCCCCCCATGTTGTGCAGCCGGCTCGGCTGCACAACATTTTTCCACAACCTTCGCGGAAAGCCGTATTGATCTTATCGGTTAAGAGAAGGGCGGTGGTTGATGAGAAAAGTCGGACTTCGCCGATTGTTCAGCGGCGTAAGTTCCCTGCGTTCAGCCAGTTAGAGACTCTTCGCAAAGTTCGCTTCCAGCCCATCGGGGCCAAGGGCAGTTGGGTGACATCCGGCAGCCGTGCGTCTCCGGCCTCTTCCGACAGGAGAGAGTTACGTAACAGATGGCCGGAATTATTCAAACTGTCGCCATCGTTCAGCCGATCTGAGTCAATAACTTGTCTGCGACGACAGGAGCGTATAAAATTCGGTCAAGGGACTGCTACGACTCGATTCAATCGATTTTGCCGTCTGCCAGCGCAGCGCAGACTGGCGGGCATCGCCCTATTGAGGCCAGTTTGTGAGTCGTCGCAATTCGCGATCGTCGCGGGGTTGTTGATCGGAGAGTGCCTTGTGATTGCCGCCGAGTACAGAACCAGCGTGCCGAATGCGCCTTTCCTTCGGGAAGGCTACGGATGGCTGGATCTGACCGGCTGTGGCTGTCCCAGCCCGGCCTAGCCGGGCGAGAAGCACTCCAAAATTTTCAGCGCGATTCCGCTTTGCCGCAACAGCCTTGCGTAGACGGAGCCCGCTGCATTCCCCCTCGTCATTCGTTTCGCAGCGCAAAGGGTTTTTCTGATGGCTACCGATTTTCGGCGCAAAGAACAGCTTACCGATTTAACCGACCGCATCGTCGAGTCCTACCAGGACATCGGCACCATTCACCATCTGGGACACTGCCCACTTCCCAGCACCGATGCCCTAATCGAGATCACACAAAATCTGAAAGAGGTGATCTTTCCCGGCTATCGCCGGCGGCAAAACCTGCACATGGGCAACGTGGTCTACCACATCGGTGACCTGATCGACGGATTGCACGACAAGTTCACGCAGCAGATCGCCCGCGCTTTGCGGCACGAGCACGACTTGCAGCGGGGGATCGATTGCGCTGACGTAGCCGAGCACGACTTCGAGAAGCTGGGACAGGAAAAAACCATTGCCTTTCTCGAACGGTTGCCCGACATCCGCTCCATTCTGGCTGAGGACGCGCAAGCGGCCTACGATGGCGACCCGGCCGCCCATAGCCTCGACGAGGTTATCTTTTGCTATCCCGGTCTGGAAGCGGTGACCATCTATCGGCTGGCTCACGAGTTGAACCGGCTCGACGTCCCGCTCATTCCCCGCATGATGTCCGAATGGGCCCACAGCCGAACCGGGATTGACATTCACCCCGCTGCCAGAATCGGCCGGTCGTTCTTCATCGATCATGGCACCGGCGTCGTCATCGGCGAGACCTGCGAGATTGCCGAAAACGTGAAACTGTATCAGGGTGTGACCCTGGGGGCTCTGAGTTTTCCCAAGGATCCCGCAGGCAAACTGATCCGGGGCCGAAAGCGTCACCCCAGCATCGAGCAAGACGTGGTGATTTACTCCAATGCAAGCGTTCTCGGCGGAAACACGGTGATCGGAGTCGGCTCGGTCATTGGGGCCAGCGTATCGCTGACTCAAAGCATCCCGCCGCACACCATCGTGACAATTGACAAACCGTCGCTGCAGTTCCGCCAGGCTTCCTGAACTGCTCAAACTCACGTCTCTCAGGCGTGGCTTGTCGTCTGATGAAATGAATGGTCAGTCGCATCCCACTCCTCAACACAAGGAACGAGGGACTTAACTCGATTGCGCAATACCTTATGCTCACTCTCTGGGATGCCGATTTTCTCCCAGTGCCATTCGATGAGTAATCGATCAACCATTTCAAGGGTTCAGTTCTCGAACATCTTAGTGAGCAGTTCGTACTCGGCGCCTTCGATGTCCAATTTCAGGATGATGTCATCGAAACGAGTAGAATGCTCTGCCAGCCAGCGGCTGAAATTGATGCACCAAATATTGAGCGGGCGGTTTCGGTCGATGTTGCCAGTGGTTTTATGCGGGAATAATGTGCTTCCCCAACCGTTGTTGATCTGTCCGATATAAAGCGATCTGCTTTCGTCGCGTGACCAAACGGCCACAGGATGGAACAGCACATCGAGATCATTAAAGATGGGAAAGAACTTAGGATTCGGTTCGAAGCAATGGATGACATAGTCCTCTGCCTTGTGGAATCTGTGGCGGAACTTTCTAACAGAACAGCCGTCGTGTGCGTCGCAGTCGATGAAAAACTTCATGACTTGCTTCCCTTGAATTCACAGCGCGTGACAACGAAATTCATAGAGCCTGTTGCTTCCGCATCGTGAGGAGTCTTGACTGCGAACAAGCAAAAGTCGTCTGACAACATTCCACCGCCCCCTGCTGTTGAGTTGGACCGCTCTCACTTGTGAACGAAACAGACGTCGGCAGATCGGTCGTACCTTTTAAAAACCAAGTGCAGCGGCGCTCCTTGGGCCCAAATATTTTGCTCACCAATGTCCCGATAGAGGACGAGATTCAAAGCGGCCATGTTGCCGTTGAGGTTCGGACCGGGTGAGAGTCGTTGGATTTCAATGGTCATCTCGCGCAGAAACCGCAAGACGTGTTCCCTCATTCCCCCAAAGATGCCGGCATTCAAAATGGGCTTGCCCAGGACTTGAGCTGGGATTTCTCGATAGCACTACCTGAACTTGTCCATCATCCACCGGCCAGCCACAGTCTCACGGTCGATCTTCCAATCACGCTCTCTGCCCACCCAAAGTTGAAAGTCCGTGGTGACCAATTCATGAGGGTTGTCTTTCACCAGAACATCAAATAGGTCTGTGCAGAATAGACTTCGCACCTCAGGGTGCTGCGCCAGCCATTCGTAATAGATGAAAAAACGATAGTCATTTGTCGACAAGGTCTGGGACGGTTCGACTTGGACGAATCGGACCTGCCCAATTTCTTGCGATCTTACAAAAGCGTCTGATAATCCGTGGTGAAAGATGATTCCCGGAAGACCGAGTCACAATATTCTCGGCAGCCAATTCTCCAACAGATCAACAGATATCACTCGCCTGCTTTGTGGATCACGGCTGCTCGCAAAATATGTCGTCAAGATGACGCTGGAATCCTGGGAATCTATGGCAGGTCACCTTCGGTGAATCTCAGCAGAAGGTAGGTCAGGCACGGGGTGCCTGACCTACCTGACTCAGCTTCCAGGGTGTGAGTTGAGAATGTATGTCTACTACCAGATTTTGTCAAAACAGAAATGCTATTTTTGACGATGTCGAACAGTTTGGACGGGGTTGACTCAGTTTGAACGTGTTGACTTTTGAAATCTCGGACAACGCAACATCGATCCGGTCAAACACACAAAAAACCGAGCGGCTCGAACACCAGACGCCGATTCGTGATCACGAGACCTCCGATTCTGTTGCCTCGGCAGGGGTGTAGTCCAAGTCTTCGTAGATCTTGTCTCCGCGCTGGAGCCGCATGGCGATTGTCGCCGTTTGGTGACCGGCCCGCGGCGTCGGGCAGAATGCCGCCAGTTGACGGGCAACCCCGACGAGAATGTGTTCCCCTTCCGGTCCGCCGTTCCACTCGTGGTACTGCTGGACGCCCGCATCCAACACCTGGACGGCGTGGAAATCGAAATCTTCCCGCACCGTGGCCAAGGTTAAGGTGTCGATCAACGCCTTGACGGGGTGCCGCTGCTGTAGGTATCGAGAGACTGTCAGCGCCGCCGACGTCACATCGGCCTGCCTGTCTAGCAGATCCAACAGATGTGCGCATAATTCTTCGGGATCGTGCGGCAATTCATCGAGATCCCCGGTCTCTTCCGGAAGCTTCGCCGACGGAAGATTCAGGAACCGGCCCATATACACCGAGAGGGCGCCCTGAAAGATTCCCCGAACAACGCCCGGCGATTCACATCGTCCGAGGGCCTGATGGACCGCGTTGGCGAAAATGAAGGAATGCCGCGGGTTGAACCAATCGGCAACTTCGTTGGTCATTGCGAAGCGGGCCAATCGCAATGCGGCGGCATAGGCCACACGCTTAGACAGCTCTCGTGGAGCCGCTCCGTCGCGGAGGGCGTGTTGCAAGGTTTCGATGATGTGCAGGGGATCGTCTCCCAGCAGCACCTCCAGCAAACCCGAATCCGTGACCCACGCCTTGTCTCGGCCCTCGCGCAGACAATCGGCAATTTGCCGTTCGGCCTCGCGGAGCGGCTCGATGATTTCGATCGGGTGATGCCAATGCGCATCTTCCTCGGCGCCTCGCGCCATGACCATGCGGTGCAAGACCAGCGGCAACACCTCGACCGCGTCGTCCCAGCCAATCGTCTCCAGCAGCTCAAACCCCTTGTTGGTAAAATCGAAGACGTGACCCACTTGCGCATAGACCCGGTCTAGCCCGGCGCTGTAGAGCAGGTCGGCCAGCTCGCGAGCCGGACCAAACTTCTTCACCGCCGTGAGCAAAACCCGCTCAGAGCCGTCACGGTGCCTGCAGTGCACCCAATCACGCATCCATCGCGTGAGCCGTTCGGCGGAATGATCTCCGTTGCTCAACGGTTCGCGCTGCCGATGTGGAACGGCTTGGTTGCAGTCGGCCGCAACCTGCCGGCTTGCGCGTAACAGCGCATGGTAGGCTGTCTTCTCGCTCAGGTAGGGAACCAGGTTTCCCACAATGGCCAGGATCGTCATCCCCTGATTCCAGTCGTCATGGTTGCGGCATCCGTAGCTTGTAATTTCGCGAATGATCTCGCACCAATCCGAGCCGTTTCTCCTCAGCCCCAAGATGGCTTTTGCCTGAATCAGTGAGATATTGTGTTCCAGGCCGTGCCGCAGACGTTGACGATAATACGCTGAGTCTTCGCGCAGACGAGGGGCATCGGCGACGTAGACGACCCCCTCGTTCACCTCGGTCGGGTAGGAAGCAACGTCGTCGGCGAATAGATCGAACGTGCAGCCGTTACAAATGTCGAATCGGGCCTCGTGCCAATGGCAGGTCAAGATCCCGTCCTTGAGCGTTCCGGTGTGCAGCGGAAAGCCGATGTGCGGGCAGCGGTTGTCGACCGCCGCGATCTTTCCGTTGTCAGCAAACACGGCGATGGGCCGATCGGACGCGGTCACGACCATCACACCTTTTTTTTGAAGTTCCGCCAACGTGGCGACGCGGATCAGTGGAGTTTGGCTTGCCTGAGTCATGGCCAACCTTTCTAATTCAACTGTTTGGTTTTGCCGGACGACGTAAGCCAATGCGTCGGAAGAGGAATCGCAAAATCCTCGGTCTTGACCATAAATTCCGTTGAGCCGGGGGAGAGAGGGGGAGAATTTGTAGCTTTCATCCTATCTCTCCCGCCGCGTCTCTCTCCAGCAATCTCTGGGCATGTCAACAGAAAATCATCTCCGCTAGATATACTGCATGGTTCCGGCTCGGCCGGGAAAGAGAGGGAGAAAATGAATCTCAAGATGGATCCAGTCTACGAGCAGCTCATCAAAAAGGCTAATCGGAGCCACGAGAACAACCGCAGCCCCGCAGAGATCGATCAGCATGACGTCTGCCGGGCAAGGCTGTACTGCTATGCGTTTCGAGCGCAAATGATCGGGACATTTCATGCAACTCGGTTGACGATTCAGGGCCGTCCACCGGCCGGTGCTCTCTCAAACGCGTACCAAAATCGTGCCGTTGAAACGTTGGACGATCTGGCAATGGATGCCGTGCCGGCTGACTTTCGCGCAGTGATCTCGACGCTCTATCGTTATCACCGCGGCGTGTTGCGTGTCATCCAGTGTACCGAACGTGATTGTCGGGAGTCACAGGACACGGAAATTGGGAAGATCGGTCGAAGGTTTTGTGAGATTATCGAACAAATCACTACGTCTTGCGGCATCGCCCTCACACAGGACACCGAAGCTCCCCCACAGGTAAGTTTCGTGGTTCCGAATCTCGGAATCATCATCGCCCCGCTGGTTTACGGCAAGAACCATTCGTGGGGACTGGCTTTTTTAGCTGGTGAAGCGCACGACGTGCCGACCCATCGGCATCAGCACGGCGTCGAGATTCACCTCGGTTTCAACCCGACACACGGGGTGACGGTGTTAGAGGATTGCCGTGCCTCGGTCGAGGAGGGGGGGTACGCCATGCCCATCCCGCCGATGGTGGACCACGGTTGGGTCAACACCGGTGACGCGATTTATCACGTCCCCTTTATTTTCGGGTCTCTCATTCACGGCGGGTGGGGCGTATTTTGGACGTCGAGCCGCAGCCCAGACCGATTGAAGAGCTATCGTTGGTCGAGCGGGACAGCCTTCCGTTCCATCAGATGGTCTATTTGGAGCGCGAGATTTCGCGGGCCGAAACAGAAAGGTCTTCCAGGCATTCGACGCTCATCCCCCACACCGTCACAGACCGTGCGGGAAGCGGCGGGCTGGAACTGAGCGTGACCCGTGTTGCCGAAGACGGCTTTACGTTCCCGACCGACGATTTCCGCATTGTGTCGGTTGTCCGCGGAAGCGGTGTCGTTTCGATTGACTCAGCCGAGTGCTCGATTTGCGCCCACGATCATTTCGATATCCCCCGCGGCATGACGGCCACACTGAAACAAAAGAGGTCTGCTCCGCTGGTCGTGCTCGACGTGCTGATCAAGAGCCGGTAGAAAATTCGGGGCCATGTCCGGGCTGATCACATTGTTTGTCGAGTGAGACAAACCGTGGTGCTCTGTCGTCGATGGTTCTCACCCAGTTGATGTCATAAGTTTTGACCCATATTATCCGGCAGGGTGCAGGCCACACCGTGCCACGAACAGCGTCTTCTGTTCGCGAAATAAGCTGATTACCTGCTGGTCGATGTTGACTGGCGGATAATGCGATCGACGGCCTTGACGAAAGCAAGGACGCCGCTGGATGGTTTTTGTGCGACCAGGCCGCGGACGAAGGTCTCTCGGCAGATCTGGGAGATCCTTTCACGAAGATCTCGCGACCACAAGCTGCCCAAGTAGACCCTCGATCGGCGATCTTTGGTGGAAATGAGAATCATCACTCCGCTGTCGCCCCCCGATTTGAACATTCTGGTTTGTCGGCACGCTTGGGCGACAAATTCATCGAAGGACATATTCCTCCCCCCCGGATACTGGCCTTCGACTTCACAATGACCACCATGATCGGACTGGCCCCGCCGGTGTCGTGGTAGAGCCGACGGCACACCGCTTGGATCTGTTGCTCGTCGGCAAAGGAGATGAGACCGACTCTATCAATGATGAACCGGCCTTTATTCGGTGCCGAACGCCATTTGTCCCGCTCCCTTCAATTGCCGAGAACACTCCACAGGCTGGCAGAATTGTCGGTCCAAACGAGCGGCGGCGAATCACGGTGGGACCATGGAGTTTAGGCGACCTGCACGTCCTTGGCAGCGAGGAAAGCTTGGTTGTTTGTCACGATCACCCAGCGGGCAGAGCCAACGCTCCATTTGTCTTGTTCGGTTGAGAGGATTCGAACCGCGCGGTGACCGTTCTGCTGAGATAGGCCGCGCACGACTGGTTCAAAAACCACATGGATGTTTGAAACGTGAACCGCCAATAGTCCGTCCGGCCTGAGATGTGACCAGTAAATTTCGTAGGCCTCTCGTGTTAGCAAGTGCAGCGGAATCGCATCGCCGTCGAAGGCATTCAGGACCAGAATGTCGAACTGCTGCTGCCGGCCCTGCTCGGCCTCGTGCTCCAGCACCACACGGGCGTAGCCGAGAACTACATCCACATCCGCCGCGGTATCGCTTAAATAAGTGAAATACTTGCGGGCCAGGCATTCGACGTTCGGGTTGATCTCGTAATAGCGGACGGAGTCGCCCGATCTGGCTAAGGCGCTAATCGTTCCGGTCCCCAATCCGATGACGCCAATTCGCAAGCCCTGCCGACGTTGCCGGTGCAGTTGGTTCAGCGCCACGCCGATGCCGCTGTCCCATGCATAGTATGTTGTTGGTACGTGCCGCAGTTCTTGATCGACGAACTGTGTCCCGTGGTCGATTTGGCCGTGTACCATCGTGCGGTTTGGCCCCTGGCTGCGACGCTCTTCAGGATGCGGATGACTCCGAAGAAGTTCCGTGTCGTTTCGATGGAGTCGCGCAGGCGTTCCACCGCATCCCAGAGCAGGCCTCCGTTAATGGCAACCAACCAAAGCCGCGACCGTCGCCCAAGTCAGCCGGCGTCTCCACAACAACCGCGCGGAGGCCTGCCCAGTTGCGGCAAAGGCATCCCGAGAGACACAGACGATTGCCAGCAGGACCGTGGCGCTCAGCACCAGGTGATATTCCCAGTAATCCTTGAAGACGTATGGCGCCGCAATGGTAACTGAAACGCCACCCAGAGCGCCGCCGGCCGCGACAATCATATAGAACCAAGTCAGACGTTCTGCCACCGGTTTCGACCGCGCCAACTCGCCATGACACGTCATGCAACAGACAAACAGCGTCGCCGCGTACACGCCGATTTGAGCCCAGACGATCAGGTAACCGCTGCGCATGATGAAAACAACAGCTAATGCCGAAACCGCTAATGAGGGCTCAAAAATGGACCGCTGGTACCACCAGTCGTGGTCAAAGCAGAGAATAAACGTGATTAGATAGATTGCCAACGGCAGTATCCACAGCAGCGGGACAACCGCCAGGTCCTCACAGATCCGATTGGTCGTGGCCAGCAGCATTGCCGAGCCGGTGGCGGCCAGCAACAGCCAGAACAGCACATCGGCCTTGCGCAACGAGGTGTCGGATTCCGCCGTCGTCGTCGATTGACAATCCGACGTAGAACCTTCCGGCTCCGATGCTTCAAGCGGCCGGTGACTTAGGAAAAACCGCCAGGCACACCAACCACACAAGACGACAAACACGCGATAGCCCCAAGACCAAATCAGCGCTTGCGTCTGCAGCGTCAGAGACGGCTCGACCAAGAAGGGATAGCTCACCAATGCGAGCAGCAAGCCGGCATTCGATAAATCGTACAGCCGATACGGTGATCGGCCGGAAAAAGTTTGACTGAACCAGGACTGCAGCAGCGGACCGATCGATGATAGGACCGCAAACGGCACTCCAATGTGAATCGTCAGCAGCAACAGGATGTGCTGGGTGGGCGACTCGGTCCCGGTGGGTCTCCAACTGAGGTCTGGCAAAAACGGCAGAAACAGCAACGACACGCCGAGCACACCAAGGTGCCACATCGCCTGGTAGCGCCGGCTGAACCGGCTGCTGATCAGATTGGCGTAAGAATATCCGCTGAGAAGCGCGATTTGAAAAAACAGCAGACACGCGGTCCAAACCCCGGCTGTGCCCCCGAACCAGGGAAGAAGAAACTTACCGATGAGCGGCTGCACTTGAAACAGCAAGAAGGCGCTTAGGAAAATTGCCAGCAGATACAGACCCATTGTGGTGTGACCGATGTGCGAGCGTTGGGGGCGATGACTCCCCACTGCCCCGCCAGCGGGCTGTCTCATGGAGCGCTGCCGACATCTTGTTCTAACCGCCCAGCCACCAGAGAACCAGAGATCATCCGGCCCCGGGCCTCAGACCATCAAGGCCATGCCGCCGGCTCCGGTGTCGGCGGCGCCACTGAGTTGGCCGGTGTCTGGATCGATGTGGATCGCGTGCACCAGGGCCAAACCGCCGTGACTCTGTGGCATGCGTTCGATGGGATGCCGTTTGCGGACTTCGGCACAAACCATCTCTGGAATCCGAGCCTGGCAGCGGATCCGCTCACCCTGACAATCGAATCGTGGCGCCAGGACCGCGTCGTTGATGGACATCTCGAAGTCAATCACGTTCAGGATGACTTGCAGGATCGAGGTGATGATGCGGGTCGCGCCGGGGGCGCCGAGCACGATCCGCGGCTTCTCGCCCACATAGACTATGGTCGGTGTCATGCCGGTGGTGCGGCCTTTGCGCGGGGCGATCGAATTGGGGGCGCCCGGGTAAGGATGGAAGTTGATCATGGAGTTGTTGTACATGAAGCCCAGCTCCGGAGTGATGACGCCGCCCGAGCCGGAGCCGCGCGAATGAGTGAGCGACACACAGTTGCCTTGCGCGTCGCTCACCGTGACATGAGTGGTGTCCGGCGGACCAGACTCGCCCCGTGGCACCTCAATCGCTTCGCCGGCGTCGATCAGAGCCTGCCAATGTTGGGCGCGCTCCGTCGAGATCATCTCGTCCAGCGGGACAGCGACAAACTCTGGGTCGGCCAGATCACGATTACGGTCGGCAAACGCCGCCTTCATCGCCATCGACACCAGAAAAATGTATTCGGGGGAGTTATGACCCAGCCGCCGCAGATCGTACTGCTCCAGAATGTTCAGGATGGCAACAAGCGTCGGCCCACCGTGCGGCGGTTGGCTGCTGGCGATGCGGTGTCCACGATAGCGGCCCCACACTGGCTGCGGCTCGCGGAGTTCATAGTCCGCCAGATCTTTGGCCGTGACGAATGCGTTGTGGGCCTCCAAGTCGCGCGCCATTTGTTCTGCGAGGTCGCCCCGATAAAAATCTTCCGCTCCGGCGGCAGCCAGCCGTTCGAAGGTTTTTGCATAATCCGGGTTCCGCAACAATTGGCCGGCCTCGTAGGGGGAGCCGTCAGATTTCAGATAGATCCGGCTGGCTTCGGCGTTGCTGCGGATAGCATCAATTGCTGAAGATGTGTCGGGGTAAGCCGCCGGCTCCTTCCAGCGATCTGCCAAGTGGGTGCTGACGACGAACCCTTCTTCCGCGATGCGTGTCGCCGGCTGCAGCGCCTGCTGCCAGGAGATCGTTCCCCAGCGCTGGAGCATCGCCGCCAACCCTTTGATCGAGCCGGGGGTACAGATCGATTGGTAACCCAGTTCATTGACCATTCCTTTGAGGAAATATCCCCATCCATCCGGGTTGGGCCGGATCACAATCTCTTGCCACATCTCGGGGCTGACCTTCGAACCAGCCAGCGCCGGTCCATCTAGCAAAACCGGATTTCCGTTTTCAGCCCCGTGACCGGCCCAATGAAGGTTCAGCACCAGATAACCGCCCGCACTGCAGGAGTGCGGATCGAGTAGAAACTGCACAAATGCGGCAGTGACAGCGGCATCGACCGCATTGCCGCCACGCTGTAAAACCTGAGCACCCTCTTCGACGGCCGTCGGCTGCGGAGCCACGATCATTCCGGGCATCGGTCTTTCCTTGTTTCTCGTGGAGAAAAAGCACCCATTTCAAACCGCAGATATTTATATCACCACGTGGCTGCGAGTGAAACTCACGTAAATGGGAGGCCGCCCTTTCAGGCAGAACAACAGATCGAATGGCCGCAGCGCGCCGGTTTTTTTTTCGTAACATCGCCGTCAGCCAGTGCCTCGCAAAGTTCTCGGTGATGTGTCAGAAAATGGCTCACTTTTGTTGTCCTAAAGCGACCCTCAAACGGGATGCCGGATCCTGCCGGTAAAAACCGCACAGCAATTCGTAAAGTCGGCAATGACGTTTCTGCATCCTGGATGGCTGTTCGAAGAAACATTCGGTCGCGACGGCGAAGAATTCAGCAGGACTGGTCACGCCGTACTGGTCGATCAGTGTGACCCGGCCCCGCTGTGAGTCGTCGATGAGTTGATGGTACTCGGCCATCATCACCTGTTGCCAGGTTCGGTACTGTTCGGCGTTTTGCAACATCGGAGTTCCGTTCAACATATCGGTCCGCATGTCGAGCACATGGGCGAATTCGTGCAGGACGACGTTTTGCCCCTGCTCGGCCATCTGGCCGGACTTAAGAACGCTCGACCAGGCGAGAATGACGGGACCGCGGTACCAGACCTCACCGAGCCGAACGCTCATGGACTCGTCAACCACGCCGCCCGGCTGCCAAGTAGTTTGTTGGACAAAATATTCATTCGGGTAAACAAGTACGGTTTTCACGTGCTCGAAGTGCTCGTCGTCAAACCCCAGCAGCAGCAAAGAGGCCTGTCCGGCAATTGTGACTTTGATTTCATCCGTGATTTGTAAACCGTTGCAGCCTTCCCAATACTTTTCAGCGATGACGATTTGCACGCACTGTTGAAGCTTCTTGCGCTGGGTATTTTCGAGTAGGCTATACTGGGTGACGTTTCGCTCAAGGTGTTGCTCCCACCCAGTTGGAAACGGCTGGGCCCAGAGGGTTCGCCTACGACGCCGTTTCAGCCAAGAATAGATCATCGATCCGTGGCCCTCGAGGTCTGGGCGACGAGCATCCGAGTCCCGGCTCGTCGAGCGTGTTCATGTGCCTAGATCTTGTGCAAACAATCAAGTCATGCGCAAAACGGTCACGAAATATTTTTCCGGTTGGCAGTTGTTGGTTGTCAGGAATCAACTAGGATCGCTCGAACTCTAGCTCCTCACACCTGTTTGGTTCCGGCTCCGCTGGGTTGGGCAAGATGGAATGTTCTCGCCCTGGCACTGCACAAGATGCTTCCTTCGATAACCTATTCCACCCCTATGATCAATTCGTTCCCTGTACCGCGGCAACTAAGCGGATCGCGAAATGGGCGGGGATCATCAGTGGATAGCGTAAGCCTGTTGTACAGAATCGTTCAAGTCCTCTCGAAAGGATCTCTAAGGCGTTGACGGAAATTAATGCAGACCGAGATCTCGGACTACGATCGTCGCTGTTTGGGAACCTGTATGTCGTGAAAATCGTTGGAGCCAGATAGTATATTGGGCGGCGGGGACTTGTAAATTTCAATAAGTCTTTTTAATTATGCTGATTTGCCTTGACAACGTTCCAATAGGTTGTTTGTATCTTCTACAACCATTCACATCTTGTCAGGAGATCGATACATGGCGAAGAAAAAAAAAGCTGGCGACTTTAATATGGCCGAAGAGATCAGGAAGTTACTACGAGCGAGCCGGAAAATGGCCGGAAAGGATGTTTATCAAGCACTCGTCGGCAAATTTCCGAATCAGACGATCAATGAAGGAAGTTGCGGTGTCGCCTTCTCGAATGCTCGTAAGCTATTGGGCATTTCGATAAGCCTAAAGAAAAAAGTGGTCAAGAAAAAAGTCGCCAAAAGGAGAATCGTCAAAAAACAAACCGCAGCGCAGGCAACTGTTGCCGTCGATATTCCGACGTTGCAGGCCGCTGCGAAGTGTGTTTCCGATATTGGAAGTGCCGACGCAGCCATCGCCGCGATTAAGCAACTCAAAACGCTTCAGTTTGATTAACGACGCTGGGAGTTGCAATCGGCACAGCGACGGCCCGCTAAGCTGCTAGCGGCAACTTGGCCTCGGAAACGCAAGACAATAAAAACTACAAAGAAAACTTACGTTTCGACCCTAATCTGAGGCGACACGTCATCCGAGAGAAGCTCGGAAACCATGGCCGCTTCCCGCCGTCAACCATCATCGTCTCTGCGGTGGACAATTTTCCTTAGCGTCGTGGTGCGATTTCTGAACATGTTTCCTGCATGCCGTCCTCGTAGGTTCTGCTGGCGGACTCTGCGGAGCAGGAGTCGTTCGCTCTGAAACTGTTGCGTCGCAGACATTAACAGCGAGGGATCAAGTGTCCGCATCAGGTTTGCCCGCCGTTTGCTTAGAGAAATAGGAGAAACGGCCGCTCAACTGCGCACGAAACCAGGCTCACCCAGCATCTGGCTGTGCAGAAACCAGATACGGAGTCGGTGTGATGCAAGAATCGTCGATGGTTTTGATCACAGCCGATTCACAAGACTTCTCAGGAGTGACATGCCGTTGGCACCCGCGTGGAGCAATCGGCCTGCTGGTGCTGACGGCTGTGCTGGCGACGTGTTTCGAAATGGCCTTCGCGGAAATTATCATCCTTCAAAGTGACGGCAGGTTGGTGACAGCTAACCGTATTGGTCCGGAAATGGACGACCACCGCATCGCCCTGCGTGTTGAAACCGAACACGTGGTTTTGACTCGACATCTGCCCTGGGAGAAAATTCGCTCGGTTCGAATCGATGCGGAAACGTTTTCACCTGAAGTCCTGCGAACCTATTTCAGCCGAAAGCAAACGTCGAACGCGGCCACTGCCCAGTCACATCCTCGTTCGGAAATCGTTCAGGCGGTGCGCTTTAATTCAGGTTCGAGGCCAGATTTTCGGCCGCGCACGTTCTTTTCCGAATTGGCACAACGAGGATCTTCTCAGTATGACTGTCAATGACCCGGACCAATGAAAGCCCGCATTATCGGGGTCAGAGAAGGTCCGCTCAGCGCCTACAAGGGGACGGCAGCGAAGTGTTTTCCGCACGGTGTCCCGCTTTCGGAAGTCGGATTTGATGCGTGCCAAGAAGGTCGAAGAGGTCTTCATGCCGGAACACAATGCTTGTGCCAAAGGGGACGATCCGCGTCGACCGAACGAAGAGATTCCAGAGGAACACTTGCCGCCGCTGCCTGTCACGGGTGGACCGGTCAAATTGATCATGGTCTCGGCGGTTTCGCTCAGTTCACATGGCATGGCCGACTGGGACGCTCTGGCGGTTGAAGTTTTTGGTTTCGACCGATTCGGACGGATGACCCCTCTGCGCGGAACATTGCGGGTGACGCTCCGCGGTCAGTCGCAGCAACTGGTCCGCGTGTTTGGCACGCGGTTTATCGGCGACCCCGGAGCGAACAAAACGTTGGCCACCTGGAGCCGAAGCGTCGGCGGAGCAGATCGGCGAATGATTCTCCCGCTGCCGCGCCCGCTGCCCGAACATGATCTGCGCATAGCACCGTATGGCCAACTACACGTCCGGCTGCTTTCGCCGGGTCGAGGGGTGTTCGAAGCAACCTCGGCCGTAATCCCTCTCCGCCAGGTCGGGGCGCTGCGCACCCGAAGCTTGGTGAAGACCGGATCGCGTTTCTTTGTTGACGAACTAACACACGACAGTCGGCGGCCTACCGGACTCCATATCGTCAATCCCTCAGCCATCCGGCTAAACGGCCGCGTCCTGGTCATGCCATAGAAGGCCCGCAATAACTGTTGAAGGTTGGTTGAGGGGCTGAAATCGTCTGGCTCTTGACTCTCAACAAACGGACGCATCAAAACCCAACCACTTGTGTACATCGACAATTTGTTGTCGATGTGGATCCTGTAAGGGCTTACGACGATTCCGCTTGTTACTTCGTGAGCAAACCGGAACCTTCGTCGGCGCCGTTACCGTCGCGATCTTGTGGTTCCTTGTCAGCGACGGTGTCGATTTGACTCTCACCCAGCAGGTCCAGGCGGGCCAGACGAATTTTCTCCTTCTCGGCATGCATTTCCATGAGCGCCTCGGGGCGAATCCGAACTTCGGCCTGCTGGTGAATGTGGAAGCCCGTTCCCGCCGGAACGAGGTGCCCCAAAATCACGTTCTCCTTCAAGCCGACCAGCCGATCAATTTTGCCCGCCAGCGCGGCTTCGGTCAGCACCTTGGTCGTCTCCTGAAAACTAGCTGCTGAGATGAAGCTATCGCTTTGCACGGCCGCCTTGGTGATGCCGAGTAGTTGTGTGCTGGCTGTTGCCGGCATAGGCTTCGTCGCTTGCGCGGGAGTCTGGCCCGTCGCTTCAACCTCTGCATTGACGGCTTCAAAGTGTTCGGCAGGGACGATATCTGCTTCCTGATACTCTGTGTCGCCAGGATCGGTCACTCGAATGCACTGTGAGAGCATCACGTTGATTCGACGGAACTCGAATTTATCGACGACGATTCCGGGCAGGACGTTGGTGTCGCCGACATCTTCCACGCGGACTTTCCGCAGCATTTGGGCAATGACGATTTCCGGGTGCTTGTCGTCGATTTCGACGCGTTGCGAGCGGTAAACGTTTTGGATTTCGTGTAAGAGGTATTGCTGCACCGCTTCGGTCCCGCTGACGCGGAGAATGTCGTGTGGGACCAGCGGTCCGCGGACGAGTGCGTCCCCCGCCTTGACGCGGTCACCGGCATGAACCAAGAGCTGTTTGCCGTGCGGAATGATATGCTCGACCTCTGTCCCATCCTCGCCGCGGATGATGATAATCCGCTTGCCGCGTTTCTTTTCGGCGACGAATTCTACTTCGCCGTCGATTTCGGCGATGACGGCGGGGTCCTTCGGCCGACGGGCTTCGAACAATTCGGTGACGCGGGGCAGACCGCCGGTGATGTCCTGTGTGCCGGTCGATTCACGTGGATTCTTGGCCAGCACCGTTCCGGCCGAAATCTGATCCCCCTGTTCGGCGTCGAGGCTGGCCTGCTCGGGCAGGTAGTAGAAGTCGAGAATTTTTCCGGTCGCGTCTTCCAGGATGATTTGCGGATGCAGGTCGCCCTTGTGCTCGATGATGGTGCGTCTCAGGTTGCCACTGCTATCCCGCTCGGTGCGGATCGATTTGCCCTCGACACAATCCTCGTAGCGAACTTTTCCGCCAACTTCCGCGAGAATCGGCACCGAGTGCGGGTCCCACTGACAGAGTATCTGTCCCGCTTCCACTTCATCATTTTCGGCAACCAGCAGTATGGCACCGTTGGGGACGGTGTATTTTTCCAACTCGCGGTCTTTGGGATCGAGGATGAGAATTTCTCCGTTGCGGGCCAGCACAACGTTTCGACCTTCGCTGTCTTGAACGCTGCGGATGCGGGCGAAACGGACGCGTCCGGAGCGACGCGACTTGTTGTCGCTTTCTTCCACTTCTCGGGAGGCCGTCCCGCCGATGTGGAACGTCCGCATCGTCAGTTGCGTGCCCGGCTCTCCGATGCTCTGGGCGGCGATGATCCCGACCGCCAGTCCCTCTTCGACAAGCGATCCGGACGAAAGGTCCATGCCGTAACATAATTGGCACATTCCCAGATCGGCCTCGCAGGTCATCGGGCTGCGGACCTGAATTTTTTCCATACCAAGCTCTTCAATCTTGAGGGCGATTTCGACCGTGATTAATTCGCCTTCGCGGACAATGGCCTCGTCGGTAATTGGGTTGACGATGTTGGTCCGGCTGACGCGCCCACGAACGGCGTCGGCGAGATTGACCTCGACTTTTTCGCCGCGATAGACCACACCGCGCGTAATCCCTTGGGTCGTCTGACAGTCGTGCATGGTGATCACCATGTTCTGGCAGACGTCGGCCAGCTTTCGGGTGAGGTAACCGCTGTCGGCGGTTTTCAAGGCGGTGTCGGCCAGTCCTTTGCGGGCTCCGTGCGTGGAACTGAAGTACTCCAGCACGGAGAGACCTTCTCGGAAATTCGCCTTGATGGGCGTTTCAATGATTTCGCCGCTCGGTTTTGCCATCAGCCCACGCATGCCGGCTAGCTGTCTCATTTGCTCTTTGCCGCCGCGGGCACCCGAGTTCGCCATCAAGAAGACCGGGTTGACGTACGCGCCGTCATCGCGCACATCGTGTTCCAGTTCGTACATCATCAGATTGGTAATCTGCTCGCGGGCATGTGTCCATGTGTCGAGAACCTGGTTGTATCGTTCCTGGTCGGTGATGATGCCCCGTTCGAAGAGCTTCTGTTTCTTGAGGACCGCCGCCTCGGCCTCGGAAATGACTTTTCCCTTGTTGGGCGGTGTCTTCAGGTCGCTTGTAGCAAACGACATTCCGCTCCGTGTGGCCTCCACGAAGCCGAGGTCCTTCATGGTGTCGAGCAGCGAGATGGTTGCTTTGCGTCCCATCTTCAAGTAGCAATCGGAAATGACGTTTGCCAAGTCCTTGCTTTTCATCGTCAGGTTGTAAAAGGCCATTGGCCTGGACAACTCATCGTTGAATATGACCCGACCGACCGTCGTCTCGATCAGTCCGCCCGGCGTATAGCTCTCGGCACCTTCGCCTTTCACTTGTTTGTCTCTGGGCATACGAACCTTGACCTGCGCATGCCGCGCAACTTTGCCTTGGGCAAAGGCCGTGTGGACCTCCTCGATGGAGGCAAAGATCATTCCTGCGCCGGGTCGGTCGGGAAGGGAGAGTGTCAGGTAATAGCAGCCCATCACAATGTCCTGCGAGGCGCTGATAATCGGCTGCCCGTTGGCCGGACTGAAAATGTTGTTGGTCGACATCATCAGCGTTGTCGCCTCAACTTGGGCTTCGATCGACAGCGGCAAATGTACGGCCATCTGGTCTCCGTCAAAGTCGGCGTTGAAGCCGCGGCAGACCAGGGGGTGAATCTTGATCGCGTTGCCTTCAATCAAGACCGGCTCGAATGCCTGGATGCCCATCCGGTGCAGCGTCGGAGCGCGGTTGAGCAACACGGGGTGGTTCGTGATCACCTCGTCCAGAATGTCCCACACGTCTTCATCACGTCTCTCCAGCATCCGCTTGGCGCTTTTGATGGTGTCGGCATGTCCCAGTTCTTTCAGCCGGCGGATCACGAACGGCTGGAACAGTTCCAACGCGATCTTCTTGGGCAGGCCGCATTGGTGCAGCTTCAACTCGGGCCCGACAACGATGACGCTACGGGCCGAATAATCGACGCGCTTGCCCAGCAAGTTTTCGCGGAAGCGCCCTTGCTTGCCTTTGATCATGTCGGTCAGCGATTTCAGCGGCCGGTTTGAAGAACCGAGCACGGGTCGCTTGCAGCGATTGTTGTCGAACAGCGCATCGACTGACTGTTGCAGCATCCGCTTTTCGTTGCGGACGATCACTTCCGGCGCGTTCAAATCAACGAGCTTCTTCAAACGATTGTTGCGGTTGATAATCCGCCGATAGAGGTCGTTCAAGTCGCTGGTCGCAAAGTTCCCCGAGTCGAGCAGCACGAGGGGACGCAAATCGGGCGGAATCACCGGGATGGCTTCCAGCACCATCCATTCCGGCTTGTTGTCGCTGTCGCGGAGTGATTCGATGATTTTCAGCCGCTTAATGTAATCCTTCATCTTCTGCTGGCTGCCGGTCTCCTTGAGATCAACGCGCAGTTTTTCCGAGAGTTCGACCAAGTTCAGTCGCGCGAGCAGCTTCTTGACGGCCTCGGCTCCCATATCAATTTTGAACGTCTCTTCGCCGTACTTGGCGCGGGCCTGCCGCGCTTCTTCTTCGGTTAACAATTGACCTTCGCGCAACGGTGTATCGCCCGGGTCGATGACGACGTAATCCTGAAAATAAACTACCTTCTCCAACGCGGTGGTCTTGATGTTCAGCAGCGCGCCGAGCCGGCTCGGCATCGACTTGAAGAACCAGATGTGTACGACCGGCGACGCCATCTCGATGTGGCCCATCCGTTTGCGGCGCACGCGACTGTGCGTCACCTTCACCCCGCAACGGTCGCAGATCATGCCCTTGTACTTCATCCCACGGTACTTGCCGCAGGCACATTCCCAGTCCTTTTCGGGACCGAAGATCCGCTCGCAAAACAGGCCGTCCCGTTCCGGGCGGTACGTCCGGTAGTTGATCGTTTCCGGCTTCTTGACCTCGCCGAACGACCAACTGCGAACGTCGTGCGGGCTGGCCAGACCGATTTTCACCGAACCGTAATCGTTAATGCGGTCGTAGGAGGTTTCAGTAACGCTCACGTCACACGCTCCTTAAGGGTATTGGGATGACGAATGTTATGGGAATAGGGATGACGTATGGGCGAGGGATGTTGAGCCCAACGATCATCGATCAATCTCGAACAGGCGTCCTCGACATTGTTTCTGCGGCACATTCATCGGACCAGTCTTTTCGGGATGAGATTCCGAGCTCAACGGTGGGGTTCGTCGCAATCCATCTTCAAAGATCGCCATCAAAATGCTTAGCGTCAGAAATAAGCAATGGACAGGCCTCGGTTTCACTGACGCCGGATCCTCTCGTTCAAATGGCTGCGGGGTTCTTTTCCAACTGCAGGTTCAGGCACAAGCCGCGAATCTCGTTGTTCAGCACATCGAAGCTGGCGGGCGTGCCCGCCTCAAGTGTGTTTTCACCCTTCACCATTGATTCGTAAATTTTCGTGCGACCTTCGACGTCGTCGCTTTTGACGGTCAGCAATTCTTGCAACATATATGCGGCACCGTAAGCTTCCAGCGCCCAAACTTCCATTTCGCCGAACCGCTGACCGCCGAACCTCGCTTTCCCGCCCAACGGCTGCTGAGTGATCAGCGAATACGGGCCGGTGGCACGGGCGTGGACTTTGTCGTCCACCAAATGATGCAGCTTGAGTATGTAAATCTCACCGACAGTGACCTTTTGCTCAAACGACTCGCCAGTTCGGCCGTCGTACAGGACGGACTTTCCGTCTGTCGGACAGCCCGCCTCGGCAAGACATTTGTTGATTTCCTTCTCGTCGGCACCGTCGAACACAGGGCAGATGGCGCGGAAGCCCAGCTTCGAGGCCGCCCATCCCAGATGCGTCTCCAGGATCTGACCCACATTCATCCGGCTCGGCACGCCCAGCGGATTGAGGATGATGTCGATCGGCGTGCCATCTTCGAGAAACGGCATGTCCTCAATCGGAAGGATCTTGGAGATGACCCCCTTGTTGCCGTGCCGGCCGGCCATTTTATCGCCCACCGAGATTTGCCGCTTCGATGCCACGTAGATTTTCACCATTTGCAGCACACCGCTGGGAAGCTCGTCGCCACGCTTCATGCTGTTAAGTATTTGGTCACGTTCATCGAGTGCGTCTTCGACGCTCCTCCATTCGTTGTTCATGATCTTTCGGCAGTCGGCCTTTTTCTGCGGGCTGCGAATGTCGAGCTGCTCGAAATGGCTCTGAAAATTTTGAGCGTATTCGGTCACGAACTTCGTGTCGTCGATCGAGCGAATTTCGCGTCCGTCGTCATCGTTGAGCCGGTGGCCAAGCACCCGCTCGAAGTCCTGTAGAAAGATCTGGAATGCCGCAGCGACGGTGTCGTTGCCCCGCTGTTCGATCTTTTTCAGCTCCATCTCGAATTTTCTGCGTTCCAAATCGGAGAGGCTCATTCGGCGGGAGAAACGTTCGGTGTGAATCACGATGCCTTCGACGCCGCTGGTCACTTCCAGCGACTCGTTTTTGACGTCTTCACCGGCCCGTCCGAAGATTGCATGCAGCAGTTTTTCCTCCGGCGTCAGCTCCGACTTGGCCTTGGGAGAGACCTTTCCGACCAGAATATCGCCGGGACTGACGCGCGTCCCGACGACGACAATTCCGTCTTCGTCGAGATGGGCCAGCGCTTTCTCGCTGACGTTGGGAATGTCTCGCGTAAACTCCTCCCGGCCGAGCTTTGTCTCCCGAACCTCCACGTCGAACTCATCGATATGGATCGAGGTGTAGACGTCCTCCTTGACCAGCCGCTCTGAGAGAATAATAGCATCCTCGAAGTTGTAGCCTTCCCACGACATGAAGGCCACCAGCACGTTACGTCCCAGGGCGAGTTCGCCCTGAAAGGTTGCTGCACAGTCGCACAACACCTGTCCTTTCTTGACACGTTGGCCAACTTCGACGATCGGTTTTTGATTCAAGCATGTCCGCTCGTTCAGTCCTGTGAACTTTCGCAACGGGTAGCGTTTTCCGTCTACTTCGACCACGTTGGCATCGACGAAGGTGACCTTGCCGGCACGCTCGGCGCGGATCAGCATTCCGGAGTTCTCGGCCACTCCGCGCTCCATGCCGGTGCCCACCAGTGGCGGCTCGGTGATCAGCAGCGGGACAGCCTGCCGCTGCATGTTCGATCCCATCAAAGCCCGGTTGGCGTCGTCGTGCTCCAGAAAGGGAATCAGGGCGGCGGAAACACCAACCATTTGGCTTGGTGCAATGTCGATGTATTGGACGTCGTTCGGGGCCGCCCAAATGACGTCATTGCGAAATCGCGTCAGGACCCGGCTGTCTGCCAGCTTGCCGTTTTGGATCAGCGTGTCGGCCGGCACCACGTGTACTGAAGATTCTTCGTCGGCCCGCAGAAAGTCAATTTCGCCCGTCAACTTACCGTTGACAACTTTTCGGTACGGGGTAATCAGAAAACCGTAGTCGTCCACTTTGGCGTACATGCTCAGACTCGAAATCAGCCCGATGTTGGTTCCTTCAGGCGTTTCAATCGGACAAATGCGACCGTAGTGCGAGATGTGCACATCGCGGACTTCAAACCCGGCGCGTTTGCGGTTCAGACCGCCCGGCCCCAGCGCGCTCAACCGTCTTTCATGCGTCAGCATCGACAACGGATTTGTCTGATCGACCACCTGCGAGAGCTCACTGCGGCCGAAGAAATACTCGATAGCCGCCGAAACGCTTTTGGGGTTGACGAGCGTGCGGGGGGTCATCTCTTCGACGTCTTTGAGGCTCATCCTTTCCTGCACGGTCCGCCGGAGTTTGAGGAAGCCCTTGCGGATCTCGTCGGCGGCGAGTTCGTCGATCGTCCGCAATCGGCGATTACCGAGGTTGTCAATGTCGTCGACTTGAGCCGACTGATCGTTCGTCCGCAGCCGAACGAGATACCGGATGGCGTTGATGAAGTCTTCCGGCCGCAGCGTCATTTCAGTATCGGGAATCGACTGATTGAACTTGCGATTGATACGGAACCGTCCGACACGGCCGAGCCGATACCGATTCACGTCGAAGAACTTTTCACGAAACAGATCGGTGGCTTTCTCCAACTGCGGTGGATTGCCGGGACGAAGCCGCTGATAGATTCGCAACAGGGCTTCTTCGTGGCTGGAGGTGGTGTCTTCCAGCATGGTATTGATGACGAGCAGGTCTTCCACGTTCTCGATGACCGTGACGCTCTTCAGCCCCGAATCGGCAATTTCTTCAGCCAGGGGTTCGGTGATCACGTGTCCGCATTCGATGATGATTTCGCCGCAGCGGTCGTGCTTGGCCGGATAGATCACGTCATCGGCAACAAATTTCTCAACCAGCCGCTCGGCCCCGCCGCTCTTGGGGATTTTGATCTCCGCGGTGTCGTAGAAGAGCTTCAGCAGCGAAGCATCGGTCGAGTATTCCGGCGACATCGCTCGTAGAAGCGTCATCGCCGAAAACTTGCCGCTTTGGTCGATTCGCACACC
>Ga0310123_10000882_pt1 | contig 26240 bp, 24 predicted proteins | sample CB6_AW_1057_MG_FD_203505 | JGI IMG/M metagenome (GOLD analysis project Ga0310123, IMG submission 203505) | Marine microbial communities from Western Arctic Ocean, Canada - CB6_AW_1057 | ecosystem: Environmental > Aquatic > Marine > Oceanic | place: Canada: Western Arctic Ocean | collected... | reverse complement strand
CCCGCCAGCACGCCCATCTCGGACGGCATTGCCAAACTGGTCCAGACAGTAGACTCCTCATGATTCAGGCCGTCTTACACTTCCAGCTCTCGACCCATCGCGAAGACCCCGCGTCACCCCCCCCCCGGCTTTCCAAGCCGACCGTCGGTGTGATATAAGTCATCGATGGCAGATTGCGCCTTCTCACTTTCATGCTCCTAAAGCGGTACTCTCTCATCATCGCGAATCGCACCACCGGTGCGACAAGTCGATTTACGCTTGGTATTGACCCCGCGAGTGTCGTATTTCTGGTGCTCTTGGTGCTACCGGCAGCGCTCTTGATCTGGACAGAATGGAGCACATCGCTCGCCCTGAGGCGTCTGGAACTGCAGACCGCGCGGCTCGAGCTCGAGAACTCCGCCTATCGCGCTACCGCCAGCGACCTAGAAAATCACCTGTCCGGCCTTGATGAGACCATCGTCGAGCTGACCGGTCGGATCGATATGGATCCGTCCATGCTTCAGTCGATGGCGCAATTGCCAGACAGTGTCCAGATCGGCGCGCCGCAGACCACGAGTGAGGCGGAAGCGCAGCTGAATGCGTTGGACCAGGTAGGGATTCTCCTGAATGCCCTTGAGGAGCGATTGTTGCAGGTCCGACGAGGAGTGGCGTATCGCGAGGCTCTATCCTCTGCGACCCCCGTGATCTGGCCGTCCGACGGATGGATGTCGGGTACATACGGCTACCGAACCGACCCCTTCACCGGCGAGCGAAACTTCCACCCGGCCGTCGATATCTCCACCCATAAGGGACAGCCCGTGTATGCGACGGCAACCGGCCGAGTCTCTTCCGCCGGTCGAAATGGCGCGTACGGCAATCTTATTGAAATCGACCACGGATTCGGCCTGACCACACGATACGGCCACCTGTCCGAGTTTGGTGCCGCCGCTGGTGATACGGTCCAGCGTGGCGAAGTAATCGGCTACGTGGGAGCCACGGGCCGCGCCACCGGCTATCACGTCCACTACGAGATCTGGTCAAACGGGCGCACCGTCAATCCGGCACAGCTCTTGGTTGAGCGCCGCACGGCCGTCACCAACTAGTCACCACTCCTGCGACGCAGGCCGCGTGACCGCCGGGCACGTCGCTCCCACATACACAACCGTGTCAAGACCCGTTCCCTGCCTACGCCACGAAGATCGGGTTGCGTATGGCAGAGACGGGAGTGCTAGAATCATTGGAAAGCTGCACTCATTGAACCCCATCCTATGAGTCACAGCATGCACACCCGTCGGCCGCGACCATACCGTAGCGTGATTCACTCGGCACTAACGGTCTTGTTCTGCTCACCCTAATGCTCGATACCCTACTCGCCAAGGTCTTCGGCACACAAAACGAGCGCGAGCTCAAGCGCCTGTGGCCATTGGTCGCCGAAATCAACTCGCGCGAGGACCGCGTCGGGGCCCTCTCCAACGATCAGCTTCGAGATCAGACCCGCGCCTTCAAGGCGCGGGTCGACCAGGGCGAGTCGCTCGATAATCTGCTTCCTGATGCCTTTGCCGTCGTTCGCGAGGCCGGATGGCGAACGTTGGAGATGCGCCATTTCGACGTCCAGCTGATTGGTGGAATGGTGCTACATGCCGGCCGGATTGCCGAGATGAAGACCGGTGAAGGCAAGACGCTGGTGGCCACGCTGGCCGCGTATCTGAACGGGTTGTCTGGCAAAGGCGTGCACGCCGTGACCGTCAACGACTATCTGGCGCGTCGCGACTCGGAGTGGATGGGCCGTATCTACCGCTACCTGGGTATGACCGTTGGGGTCATCCAGCACGACATGCGAGACGCCGAGCGGAAGGCGGCCTATGCGTGTGACATCACGTATGGCACGAACAACGAATTCGGCTTCGACTACCTGCGCGACAACATGAAATTCGACGTCGCGCAGTTCGTCCAGCGGCCACACAACTTCGCGGTTGTTGACGAGGTCGACAGCATCCTGATAGACGAGGCAAGAACGCCCTTGATCATCTCGGGGCCAGCCGAGCAGTCGACCGAACTCTATTACGAGGTCGAAAAGATCATTCCTCGACTCAAGGCTGGTGCCGTTACCCAGGGCAACGTCCCGGCCGAGGAACGCGAAGCCCTCGAGTCAACCGGTGACTTTCTGAAGGACGAGAAGCACAAGACCGTCACACTGACCGAGTCTGGCATCGCTAAGGTCGAGGATCTCCTCAGGGGCCATCTCCAGCATGGCGGCCTCTATGACCCGGTCAACATGCCGGTTCTTCACCACGTCAATCAAGCCCTGCGTGCGCACACTCTCTTTCGGCTCGACGTCGACTACATGGTCAAAGACAACCAAGTGGTCATCGTTGATGAATTTACCGGTCGGCTGATGCCCGGGCGGCGCTGGAGCGACGGCCTACATCAGGCGGTGGAAGCCAAGGAAAAGGTCAAGATCGAGCGCGAGAACCAGACCCTTGCGACCATTACGTTTCAGAACTACTTCCGCAAGTACGACACGCTCTCAGGTATGACTGGTACCGCCGAGACCGAAGCTCCGGAGTTTTACAAGATTTACGAGCTGGATGTAATCGTGGTGCCGACCAACCGCGAGCTCAACCGAGTGGAAGATCCCGACGCCATCTATCGGACCAGCGACGAGAAGTATCTGGCGATCGCCGAAGATGTCGAGGACAAGCAGAAAATGGGTCGACCCGTCTTGTGCGGCACGGTATCGATCGAAAAATCGGAGCGCCTCTCGAACACCCTGAAGCGCCTCGGAGTACGACACGTCGTCCTCAACGCGAAGTATCACGAACGTGAAGCGGAAATCGTCGCGCAGGCCGGTCGAAAGGGGAACGTCACGATCGCGACCAACATGGCCGGGCGCGGCACCGACATTCTCCTAGGTGGGAACGCCGAATATATGAGCCGGCAACAGGCACTCAAGGAAGAAGTCGCTGACGAGATTCCCAAGAGCGACTTCCGGGTAATCGACGACGAGTCATTCGTCTACTTCTCTCAAGAGGGTCGCTACTACCGAACCCCTCGCGAGGACTGGGAACGTATCCTCGCCTTCTTCAAAAAGCAGACTGATGTCGAGCACGCCGAAGTGGTCGCGGCGGGCGGCCTCCACATCATCGGCACCGAACGGCACGAAGCCAGGCGCATCGACAACCAGCTGCGTGGGCGCGCGGGTCGTCAAGGCGACCCCGGATCATCACGGTTCTACCTGTCGTTCGAGGACGACCTCATGCGGATCTTTGGGTCCGATCGCATCTCTGGTTTAATGGAACGCCTGGGGATGGAAGAAGGCGTACCCATCGAACACAAGATGGTCACGCGAGCGATCGAACGAGCTCAGAAGCAGGTCGAGGCGCAGCACTTTTCGGTCAGAAAGCATCTATTGGAATACGACGACGTCATGAACAAGCAGCGCGAGAGCGTCTACGGATTGCGCCGCGAGCTGCTCGAAGGCCGCGTCCAGGTCGATAGCGAAGACGCGGAGTCAGGAGGCGAAATCCTTGACATCCGAGACTACTTGATGACGCTGGCAGAGGGACATGTCGACGCCCTCGTCGACTCACACTGTGGTAAAGAGATCGAGCCCGAGGACTGGGACATTGCCGCCCTCAAACTAACCTTCGGGGAGCCCTTTGGGCTGGACACCGAACAGCTTTCGTTGATCGACCTCGATGAGAAGACCGTCGACGAGATGCACGAGACCCTCTGGAGCGCCGCCCGCAAGACCTACGCTGAGAAGGAATCCAAAATCGACGATCAGGTACTCCGGCGTGTCGAGCGCGACGTCATGCTGCAGGTGGTGGACGTGCAGTGGAAAGACCATCTGTATAGCCTCGACCACCTGAAAGAGGGCATCAACCTCCGAGGTTACGGCCAGCGAGATCCTCTCGTTGAATACAAGCGTGAGAGTTTCGGAATGTTTCAGGCGATGAAGGAGCGGATCGACGAAGAGACCGTCAAGTACCTCTGGCGCCTGCGGCCCGTCGTCAGAGAGGGTGAAGCCGCAGCCGCCCAGCCACAGATTCGTCGCACCACTCCGATCTCGTATAACGAACCTCGCGCGGCGGCGCCTGCTTTGGCGGCTGTTGGCGCCGCAGTGGCTGCCGGCCGGGCGGGGCCCCGCCCGGCCCGAACCGGCGGCGATGACGCCTCGGTGCGGACCGTTCGACGGGATGCGGCCAAGGTCGGACGGAACGACCCGTGCCCGTGCGGCAGTGGCAAGAAATACAAGAAGTGTCATGGGGCTTGATCATGCAGATCAACACTAAGAAATCGGCAACATCATCCGCGCTATCCCTCGAGACCGCCCTGACGTTCGACGATGTCTTACTCGTGCCGCGCCACTCGCGAATCCTGCCGAGCCGCGTCGACGTCTCGACCCGTATCACGCGCAATATCTCACTGGCTATACCGCTGATCAGCTCGGCGATGGATACTGTGACTGAGTCTAGAATGGCGATCGCCATGGCCCAGCTGGGTGGCATGGGTATCATTCATAAGAATCTCGAAATCCCCGACCAGGCCTCCGAGGTGGACCGCGTCAAACGCTCAGAGAGCGGCATGATCGTCAATCCGATCACCCTGTCGCCACAGAGTAGAATCTTCCAGGCACTCGAGTTGATGGAGAAGTATCACATCTCGGGTGTGCCGATCACCGAGAACGGCCGAAACGAAGGACGTCTGGTCGGTATTCTGACCAATCGCGACCTGCGCTTCCAGGGCGACGTGCACCGGCCGATCTCGGAGGTGATGACCCGCGACAAGCTCATCACCGTTCCGGTGGGAACCACACTCGACGAGGCCAGGGCCATTCTTCACCGACACCGCATCGAGAAGCTGCTCGTCGTGGATGGGGAGTTCAATCTACGCGGATTGATCACTGTCAAGGACATCCAGAAGGCGATCAAGTATCCCAGCGCCTGCAAGGATTCCCTGGGGCGTTTGCGGGTCGGTGCCGCCGTCGGTATCGCCAGCGACACCGTCGAGCGAGCCGAGGCGCTGGTGGCCGCGCACGTTGACGTGCTGGTGCTCGACAGCGCGCACGGTCATTCTCAGAACGTTCTCGATATGGCGCAAACTCTTCGCCGCCAGTTTCCATCGGTTGACTTGATCGCCGGGAACGTTGCCACCGGAGAGGGGATGGAAGCGCTGACCGAAATCGGGGTTGACGCCGTGAAGGTCGGGATCGGATCAGGGTCGATCTGTACCACACGAATCGTCGCCGGCATCGGTGTCCCGATGGTGACCGCCATCGCCGATTGTGCCGAAGTAGCGGCTCATCACGACATCCCGATCGTCGCGGACGGAGGCGTGAGATTCTCAGGAGACATCACCAAGGCCATAGCGGTTGGCGCCAGCTCCGTGATGATCGGGAGCCTCTTCGCCGGCACCGACGAGGGGCCCGGCGAGCTCATCCTATACCAGGGCCGCAGCTTCAAGGAGTATCGGGGCATGGGGTCGATCGGGGCCATGCGTCGCGGGAGCCGTGACCGATACTTCCAGGAAGAATTCGATCTGGTCAATCAGGCCCCGGGCGACGACGGCGGCCAGAAACTCGTGCCGGAAGGAATCGAGGGCCGAGTCCCGTGCAAGGGAGCGGTCGGTGCGATGATTCATCAGCTCGTCGGCGGATTCCGGGCCGGAATGGGCTACTGCGGCGCAGAAACGATCCCTTTGCTTCGGCAGAACGCGCGCCTCATCAGGATCACGCCGGCGGGTGCGCGCGAGAGCCACGTTCACGACGTGGTCATCACAAAGGAAGCTCCGAACTACCGCAGCGACTAGCGACTGCGGGCTGCGTCAGGACGCTGAGGTCTCGATCCTGATCTCCCGGTCGTCAGCGCCTTGGTCCTCAATATGGACGGCGACCGACCTGGCGGGCACCCGTGGGAGCCGCTCAGGCCACTCGACGGCAACCAGGGCCAGCGGGGTTGCCAGCTCGTCCAAACCCAGCTCGTCGACCTCACGAGGTGAAACGCGGTACAGATCGACGTGGAAGACGGTCAGACGCCCCTGGTAAGGCTGCAGGAGAGTGAATGTTGGACTCGAGACGTCGTCCGGGTCTCCACCGGCGCCCTCAACCAGACCCCGGACGAACGCCGTCTTCCCCGCGCCAAGCTCGCCGAACAGGAGGATCGTTGTCCCTCCCTCCAGTTCGGACGCTAACTGACGGGCAATCCGGAACGTGTCCGCCTCGCTATGACTGAGGTGCAGATCGGCCACGTCTACTGAGCGTCGTCTGACGCAGGTGCCTGGGTCACCTGCTGCACCGCCTTGCCGAGGCAGGCCACCAGGTCGGATGCGATCAAAGCCACTTCACCATGTTCGTCTGACGCCAGGTCACCCGCCAATCCGTGTAGGAACACGGCGACCTGACATGCGTGGTCCGCTCGTCCCAGCTGTGCGAGCCAGGCTGCCGTCATACCGGTCAGCACGTCGCCCACACCTCCAGTCGACATTCCCGCGTTTCCAGTGAGATTGACCCACGTCGCGCCATCTGGACCGGCGATAACGGTTCCTGAGCCCTTCAGCACTACAAAGAGCTGGTGCTCTTTCGCAAAGCACCGAGCCGTACTTAATCGATTCGACTGCACCTCCCCAGCTGTGGTCTGGCACAGCCGCGCCATTTCCCCCGGGTGAGGGGTGATGACAATCGGCACCCCGTCGCGCCCGGCGAGGCGGCTCGGATCGGCCGCAAAGGCATTGAGCGCGTCCGCATCGAGTACCAGCGGTACAGGTGATTGTTCGACCAGTCCCTGGACGATCGCCGACACATCCGCACTTCTCCCTAGACCTGGCCCCACCGCGATCACATCGCTTCCAAGCCCGAGGACCACCTCGAGCGCGGCCGCGCTCAGCCTACCATCTTCTGTTTCTGGCAACGGCAGCGTCATATACTCTGGCACCGCCGACGATACGGATGAAACGCAGTTGCGCGGAGTCGCCACCGTCACGAGCCCGGCGCCAGATCGCAACGCACCAAGACCGGCCAGCGCCGCCGCTCCAGTCTTGCCCATACTGCCAGCAACCACGAGCACATGACCAAAATCACCTTTGTGCGAGTCATCCCGTCTCGGAGGTATGAGCGATCCCACCTCCTCGGGCGTAAGCAGCTCCAGGCGCGCCCCTGGGAGGTGGTCGATTACCGACGGCGGAATCCCGATATCCGCAATGACGAGGTCGCCCGCCCACGACTCCGCCGGGGGTAGTAACAGCGCCACCTTCGGGGCCGCGAGCGTGACCGTGACATCGGCCTCTACCGCCTCACCGATCGGATAAGTCTCGTCCGCTGACAGTCCACTGGGTAAATCGACGGCGACGACCGGTACATTCAGTGCATTTACGTCGCCCACCACCGAGCTCGACAAGTCATCGAGTGGCCGATTTAACCCGGTACCGAACATCGCATCGACCACGAGGTCGCATTGGTCGACATCAGCCCGCGCGCCGTTCCAGGTATCACGGTCCACCACCTCTACGATCGACACCCCGAGGCGCTGGGCTATGCTCAGATTGGTGCCGGCGTCTCCGCCGACCTCCTCGGCTCGACCCAGCAGAAATACCTGGACGACCAATCCCTGCTGCGACAGCAACCGCGCGACCACGAGGCCGTCGCCGCCGTTGTTCCCACGCCCACACAGAACCCAGACCCGACGACTCGCGAGGTCTTTAATCGTCGTGCGCATGGCCGAGACAATCCGCTGGCCGGCGTTCTCCATCAACACGATCGATGGAATCCCGACCTCCTCGATCGTCCGCCGATCCGCCTCTCGCATCTGCTCTGCCGTTAGCACTCTCATAGCGAATCGCCCATGGTGGGTCGGATTATATGCCCGTCCAGACGATAATGGTGGACGTGGAACAGTCACGGTCCAACTCAACGGTTTACGTCAATGGAACAATCAGTGATGGCGGGCTCGCCGTCGTTCCGGTCTTCGATCACGGATTTCTGTATGGCGAAGGTGTCTATGAAACGCTTCGGACCTACCATCAATCTCCGTTCCTCCTCCACAGGCATTTGGCTCGACTTAGAACATCCGCGTCGCTGCTCGAGCTGGTGATCCCTCAGGACGACGCCGAACTTACCGCGGCAATTGCGGCGACAATGCGTCATGCCGCGCTGGAGGGTGAACAGTATGTTCGCCTCCTCGTCACCCGCGGTGTTGGTGAGCTCAGCTACGATCCCGCCACCTGTCCGCGGCCAACGGTCGTGATCATCGTCAAGCCTCATTTGGAAAACTCCACGGAGATCATGGCGAAAGGGATCTCGGTCATCGTCTCATCCGTCCTGCGGAATCATCCCCAGGCCATCAATCCTCGGATCAAGTCGAACAACCTCCTCAACAATGCGCTTGCCATGCAAGAGGCAATGCGCGCTGGCGCTCAGGAGGCCCTTATGCGCAACTACCGAGGCGAGCTGTCAGAGTGCGCGCAGTCGAACGTGTTCCTCGTCAAGGACACCGAAGTCCTCACCCCACCACTCGAATCCGGACTCCTGGAAGGAGTCACGCGGAACTTCGTGTTCGAGGTGGGGGCAAAAACAGGCTTCACGGTCCGCGAGACGGTGTTACGAGATTCGAATTTACGGGAGGCTGACGAGGTGTTCATCACGAGCACTACTCGTGAAATCCTCCCCGTCACTCGCGTGGATGACCGCGCCGTCGGAACCGGTGAACCGGGTCCGGTGACGCTGACGCTGGCGGCCGCATTTCGCCATCAGGCAGAGCTCATCTCGGGGGGCTCCGACGCCTAATCCCCTGGCAGACTGGCCCCGGCATCGTCGGCATACGCCTCGATCGGCGGGCAGGCGCAAACCAGATTCCGGTCGCCATTGGCATCATCGATCCGGCTCACCGGTGGCCAGTACTTGCGCCCACGGACAAACGGAAGAGGAAACGCGGCCTGCTCTCGTGAGTACGGATGGGTCCACTCTGTCGCCGTAAGCTCTTCTGCGGTGTGGGGAGCGTTCCGAAGCACGTTATCGGTTCGATCTGCCGCACCGTCAACCACTTCCTGGATCTCTTGCCTGATCCGAATCATCGCATCACAGAAGCGGTCGAGTTCTTCCAGTGGCTCACTTTCCGTCGGCTCGACCATTAGCGTGCCCGCAACCGGAAAGGACACGGTCGGCGCGTGAAATCCGAAATCCATAAGCCGCTTGGCCACATCCTGCTCGGTGACATCCGCAGCTGACCGGAACGGACGCAAGTCGAAGATCAGTTCATGGGCGACTCTACCGTTCGCTCGCGTATAGAGCACCTCAAAATGAGACTCGAGTCGCGCCTTGATGTAGTTGGCGCTGAGCATCGCGACCCGAGTGGCCTGGGTCACACCATCTGCCCCCAGCAGACTCACATAGGCGTGGGAGATCAGAAGGATGCTCGCACTGCCCCACGGGGCTGCCGATATCGAACGGATCGCCTGACTCTCGCCGGTGGGAACCACCGGATGGCCCGGTAGAAACGGCGCCAGATGAACGGCGACGGCGATCGGGCCCATCCCCGGTCCCCCGCCACCGTGCGGAATCGCGAACGTCTTGTGGAGATTCAGGTGGCACACGTCGGCCCCGATGGCCGCCGGACTTGTCAGTCCCACCTGCGCATTCATATTAGCCCCGTCCATGTACACCTGGCCACCCGCAGCATGCACGATGGCACAGATCTCCTTGACCGATTCCTCGAAGACGCCGTGGGTTGACGGATACGTGATCATCAGCGCGTTGAGCCGGTCGGTGTGCTGCTCCGCCTTCGTCCTCAGATCCTCCACGTCGACATTCCCGTCGTCGTCGCAATTGACGATCACGATTCGCATACCAGCCATCGCGGCACTCGCCGGATTGGTCCCGTGGGCTGACGAGGGAATCAGTACGACATCACGCAGCTCGCCGCCGTGCGCGTGATGGTAGGCGCGAATGACCATCAGCCCCGCAAACTCGCCCTGCGCACCCGAGTTCGGTTGAAGCGAAACGTCGGCGAATCCAGTAATCGTTCGGAGCGCTGTTTCGAGCTCGGCAAAAATCTCGTGATAGCCCGCGGCTTGCTCCACCGGCACATACGGATGAAGCCCCCCGAACTCTGTCCACGTCACGGGCCGGAGTTCTGTGGCGGCGGTCAGCTTCATGGTGCACGACCCGAGTGGAATCATCGACGTATCGAGACCCAGGTCCTTCAATTCCAACTGCTTGAGATATCGCGTCATCTGGAGTTCCGAGTGATACGTGTTGAACACCGGATGAGCGAGGAAGTCGCTCGTGCGGCGGACCTCGTCGGGTAACCCTGATGGTGCACTCGAGCGTGTCGCAGTGCTGGTTCCGTACTCCTCTGAAAAGAGCGCGACAATCGTATCCACGTCGGCGGCGGTCGTCGTCTCGTCGAGCGAGATCCCGATCTCGCCATGGCCGATGTATCGGAAGTTGATCCCCGCCGCCTCCGCCGCAAGGCGGAGGCGGGCCGCGGCAGTGCCCAACCCGGTTGACACGTGCAACGTATCAAAGAAACAGTCGTTGAGCTGAGCAACACCAAGGGCCGACAACCGCTCCGCCATCTGCGCCGCAAGACCGTGGACCCGGTTCGCGATGGCCCTCAGTCCGTCGGGCCCGTGATACACCGCATACAGACCGGCCATATTGGCCAGCAACGCCTGTGCGGTGCAGATATTCGATGTGGCCCGTTCCCGACGGATATGCTGCTCGCGTGTCTGCAGGGCCATCCGATAGGCGCGACGACCGTGCCGGTCAAGGGAGACGCCGATCAATCGACCAGGCAGCTGACGCACATATTCATTGCGGGTCGCAAAGAACGCCGCGTGTGGTCCCCCGTAACCCATCGGAACACCGAACCGCTGAGCGCTCCCAAAAACGATGTCGGCCCCTGACTCGCCGGGCGGTGTGAACATCGTCAGCGCCAAGAGGTCCGTGGCCACCGCCACCAACGTCCCAACCGCGTGCGCCTTCGCCACCATCTCCCCTAACGGTCGGACCGCTCCGTTGGCATCCGGATATTGGAGCAGGACACCAAAGGTTCGATCGTCGAGGGTCAGGTCATCAGCGGGTTGCACGACCACCTCGAGCCCCACCGGCTCCGCTCGTCCTCGCACCAAATCAATAGTCTGAGGGAAACAGGTATCGCTGACCACGAAGCGATCGCCCCCCTTTCGCCGCTGGGCACGGACTCGATGCAGAAGCGCCATCGCCTCCGCGGCGGCCGTCGCCTCGTCGAGGAGAGACGCGTTGGCCACCTCCATCGCCGTCAGGTCCTTGATCATCGTCTGGAAGTTCAACAGCGCCTCGAGACGTCCTTGCGCCACCTCTGCCTGGTATGGCGTGTATGGTGTGTACCATCCAGGATTCTCCAGCACGTTACGAAGGATCACACTCGGCGTGATCGTGTTGTAGTACCCCAGACCAATAAAAGATCGATAGACAGCGTTGTGCCCCGCCGCGATCTTCATTCTCGCTAGATATTGCGACTCTGTCTCGGCCGGGGGAAGCGCCAGCGGCGTCTGGCGGCGAATCCCCGATGGGATAACTTCGTCCATCAGGGTGTCCAGTGAGGACGCACCGACAACGGCCAGCATCGCCCTGACATCATCCGGACGAGGACCGATATGACGACGCGCAAACGTGTCGGTGGGATATAAATCGACGGTCATAACGTTCGGCAACAAAAGTCAGGTGTAAGCTTTGCCAGCCAGAGCCAGGGCTACACCACCAGTGCAGAATACGCCTCGGCGTCGAGCAGCCCCGAGAGCTCCTCCGGATCGGACAGCTTGATCGTGATCATCCAGGCGTCGTCTGCGCTCTGGTTGACCGACTCCGGGTTGTCCTCCAAGGCTGCGTTGACCTCGATCACCTCGCCGGACACGGGACAGAACAGATCAGACACCGCCTTGACCGATTCGATTAACCCGAACTGTTCCCCCTGATTGAAGACCTGACCGACCTCCGGCAACTCCACATAGACGACATCGCCCAGTTGCCGCTGCGCGTAGTCGGTGATCCCGACACGACCGGTCTCACTGGTCACACTGATCCATTCATGGTCTTTGCTGTATTTCAGATCCGCGTGGTACATACGACTCGACTCCTCACCGTCGGGGCACGCGTCTCGGCGTTCTACGCGCGTTTGTAAAACGGCATCTTCACAACCTGGGCCGCCACGTGTTGATCTCGAACCGCGATCGCGATCTCTGTGCCGGCCGTACTCACCTCGACCGAGACGTACGCCATCCCGACCGCCTTTTTCAGATACGGCGTCATCGTACCGCTGGTGACAGCACCGACCTTGTCACCACCGGCGTAGACTGCGTATCCGTGGCGTGCGATCCCTCGATCGACCATCTCGAAGCCCACAAGCTTTCGAGACACACCTTCCACCTTCTGTCGCGTCAACGCCTCACGGCCATTGAAGACCGCCTTCTCCCACCCGACCACCCAGCCCAGGCCGGCTTCGAGCACGGTGGTCGTCTCGTCGATGTCGTTACCATACAGCCGCATTCCCGCCTCGAGGCGCAAGGTGTCCCGGGCGCCGAGTCCCACCGGCTTGATGCCGGCCCCGCTACCGGCCTCGAGGACCGTGGTCCACAGTCGCTCAGCTGACTGAGGTGACACAAACAGTTCGAATCCGTCCTCACCCGTATAGCCTGTCCGGGAAATGGTGGCGCGAATACTCGCGACCTCTCCCGACGCGAACCAATAGTATCCAATCGAGTCGAGTTCGACCGCCGTCAGCGGTTGGAGTACCTCAAGCGCCCGTGGCCCCTGCACTGAAAGCAACGCATATCGGCTGCTCGAGTTGACCGAAACCGCATCGGTCACCGAGGCGATCTCCTCCTTGATCCATGCCGCGTCCTTTGCGATGTTCAACGCGTTGATCACAAGCAGATAGTGGGCCTCGGCCAATCGGTAGACGAGCAGGTCGTCAACAAAGGTGCCGGCGTGGGTGGTCAGCGCCGAATACTGCGCCTGGCCGACCGCCAGACGGCTCGCATCGTTGCTCGTGATTCGCTGAACCGCCTCCAGAGCGCCATTGCCGGCGATCTCGACCTCACCCATGTGACTGACATCGAAGAGTCCAACCCCGGTGCGCACGGCCATGTGCTCGTCCGTGATTCCGGAGTATTCGACCGGCATGTCCCAGCCCCCGAACGGAACCATCCTCGCGCCGAGCGCACGATGTCGTGCGTTCAACGGGGTCCGCTTGAGGTCAGCGTCCGTCGCGTGGGTCATTGCCGTTGCAGGAGGGCGACCGGAGGAGCGTCGACCGGCGAGCGATCAACCGTACTATGCGACCAAAGGAAGGGTCAAGACGCCGAGCGGTGTCACCCACTGGCGCAAGGAAGGCCGGTGAGCGTCGATCCGATGAACTCGATCACGCGAGAATTCCTGCGCACACATTCTGAGGGCATTCCCTGCGAAGTCTCTCGTCAGGTATTCAGGCCCGCACAGCGTTGGCAACGGTTCTGCTTAGCCGAATGTCGAGCAACGGCGCGACGGCAGGAGGCGGCGGAGCGGCGAAGCTGGCTGGCGGCGGCGCTGTCTGATTCGGCACGGGCGGAGTGAGCTTGGCTCAGGCTGATCCGCGGCATCCTGGTGCGCCGAAATCGGAATGGCCTGGCACCGCTGGTACCCGCGGTGCCAGGCGTCCGCAGCGCCGCGCGCTTCGGCGATCCGCCGTCCGTACTGGGTCCCCCACGGCCTTCGCGGGGAAGTGCATTACACCGGAAAAGGGCGCGAGAACTGCACGGGGAGTAAGATTGCAGTGCCGCACCTGAGCGCGACCAGGCAAGCAACAGGTTTGACCTGATCCAGAGAGAAGGACACGTACCGCCACAGGGAGGACAGTCTGGCACCGGAAACAGCTACCGAGCACGACGACGGCTCGGAATTGAGCCAAGAGCCTGACGACCTGGCAATCCGCGTGATCATGATGCCGAAGGACACGAACCCGATGGGGACCGTGTTCGGCGGCGTCATCCTCAGCCACCTCGACCTGGCGGGCGCCGTGGAGGCGCGCAGGCACACCGCGGGGCGCGTGGTGACTAAGGCGATGCGAGAGGTCGAGTTCGTCGCCCCTGTGCACCTCGGCGACCTCGTGTCGTTCTACGTCAAGACCGTGGCCCGTGGGCGAACGTCCGTCACCGTCAAAGTGCGGGTGGACGCCCAGCGGACCGGCCCGACCGGCAACCGGAACACCGTGCACGTCACCTCGGCGACAGTCGTGTACGTCGCGGTGGATGGGCCCGGCATCCCAGTTTCGCTCGACGGTCCTCCAGCCACCTGAGGCCGCCCAGTCCCACCGGGTTCAGGCTACCTCACGAGTGTATTGATTGAACCACGCGATCGTGCGCGTCCAGGCCTCCTCCGCGGCGACCTGGTTGTAACGCTCCGGGGTGGCGTCGTTGAAAAAACCGTGCACCGAGTCTAGGTAGATGTGGCCCTCGTGCGTGGTGTTGTTGGCCTGCATCGCCGCCTCGTACTCTGGATAGGCATCGACCACCTGGTATCGAGCGCACCATGGTGAATGAGCATGGCCGCTCGGATCTTCGGCACGTCCTCGACGGTGGCAGCCCCGCCATAAAACGGTGCCGCCGCCGCCAAGTCCGCGCCCAGCGACACGGCCAGCGTGTTACTCATGCCGCCTCCGAAACAGAACCCGGTCGCGGCGATCTGTCCGTTGCAGTCCGGACGCGACTTCAACCATCGCGCCGCGGCAACAAAGTCCGCGGTCATCTTCTCGCGATCGATCGTGCGGAACAGCTGGCCGCCCTCGTAGTCGTCGCCCGGATAGCCGCCAACCGTCGTCAGCGCGTCCGGCGCGAACGCCATGAAGTTTGCCAAAGCGAAGCGTCGTGCCACATCCTCGGTATGTGGATTGAGACCCCGGTTCTCGTGAATCACGATCACGCCGGGTAGCTGGGCTGAGGCTTCGCTGCGCGAGTCCGCGCTGAAGGGCCGCCCCAACCCCTTTTCTCAGAGAGAGAGACGACGCCTCACCACAACCGCACCCACCGCAAACGAGCCAAGCACGAAGAGCTCGTGTACCAGCGCCGAGCCGTTGTGCCACCAACAGTCCGCTAGCCAGTATTCACGACACACCGCCATAAACCAGTAGCGTTCCGACAAAAAAAACTCCGAGCTGAGCGGCCATAGCGCCATGACGCCGATTGGTGCGACTGCATCGGAGCCCAGCCAGTCGAGGGCCACGTGTGATCCGTAGGCCGCGGCGGCGGCAACGCCACTCCGCAACTCCACCTGGCTGCCCGCGAGAGCACTCACAACGCCGACAACCACGATGGCACCGACAGAATGGGTGTAGGTGGAGTGGACGCCGAACAGAAAGTCGATGTCCGGGAGAGCCCCGAGCACTCCGAATAGGATAACCCGCGTGTCCAACAGGAACTTACGCATTGTCAACCAACCGCGCTCCACCGCGGGGAATGTAGTGGCCCCACCACCCCCCACTAGGAAACCGGCGGCGACACCGGCTAGCGCATGTCCGATAGGGGTCGGCATTCAGCGGAGTATAGCGTCCGCCTTAAGCTCCGATCAGTCCTCCTCGACCTCAATCGTGATCAGACTGTCCACAACATTCACTGGATAAGTTTGCAGACGGCGGTAAGCGGGGGACAAGACCCAGAGCAGTGGCTTTCTGGTGCGGCTGGGTTAGAATGGCGCCTCGACGGATGCAGATCACCGAGCGCCATATCGACAGTCTCACGATTCTCGCCCCGAACGGTCGGATGACCAGAGACGACGGATACGGATCCATCAAGCAGCGGGTCGGCACGTTGCTGGGCAACAGCCATCAACAACTGCTGCTCAACCTCAAACACGTCCCGTATGTGGATAGCACCAGCGTCGGCGATCTCGTCAGTGCCTTCATCACCGTCCGCAACCCCGGCGGCGTCCTGAAACTCGTCGGGCCGACGCCACGGACCGCCGAGCTACTATCGGTCGCCAAACTCGACACGGTCTTCGAGGTATACGAGAGCAAGACCGACGCGGTTCAGAGCTTTTCTTCGCCATGAAGATGATCGGACGGGACCGTCCGGCACCTTTCGTCGCGCTGAGGACGCGATGAATACCGCCGTCCTGGCCTTCCTTGCCCTGCTGCCAATCATGACGGTCGGTGTCTTCCTCGTTGGCCTCCGGTGGCCAGCGAGCCGGGCGATGCCCCTCTCATACGCCGTCTCGATCGTGCTGGCACTGGCCGTGTGGCAGGTGCCGGTTCTCCAGGTCGTCGCTGCCTCGCTCAACGGTCTGATCGTTGCTCTGACTCTGCTCTACATTATTTTCGGCGCCATCCTCCTGCTGAATACCCTGCAGGAGAGCGGTGCGATCAAGACGATCCGTCAAGGCTTCACCGACATCACGCCCGATCGCCGGGTGCAGGTGATCATCGTTGCCTGGCTCTTCGGGTCCTTTATCGAAGGGTCGGCCGGTTTTGGCACGCCCGCGGCCGTCGCGGTGCCGCTCCTCGTCGGTCTGGGCTTTCCGGGTATGGCGGCGGTAATGGCCGGGATGATCATTCAGAGCACCCCTGTCAGTTTTGGTGCCCTCGGAACACCGATCCTCGTGGGTGTCAATACCGGGCTCTCAGCCGACCCGGCGATTGCGGAGTACGCCGCCGGCCTCGGCTATCCTGAGTGGGACCGTTTCCTCGCATTCATCGGTTTCAGGGTGGCCGTCCTTCACGCCATCGCCGGCACTCTGATCCCGCTCATTCTCGTGTCGTTCATGACGCGAGTCTTCGGCCGGAAGAAATCATTCGCTGAGGGCCTGCAGGTGTGGCCGTTTGCCATCTTCGCCGCCTTCGCGATGACGATTCCATACGTCACCGCTGCCTATCTGCTCGGTCCTGAATTCCCATCACTCATCGGAAGTCTCGTCGGGCTGGCCATCGTCGTAACCGCGGCACGATCGGGATTTCTCCTCCCCCACCACGACCGAATCTGGGATTTCGATGATCGAGCGAACTGGCCCTCGGACTGGACCGGTTCGGTTCAGATCAGGGACGTGACTCATCACAGCGGGTCGATGGGTTTGTTCAAGGCATGGCTGCCTTACGTCATCGTTGCGCTCCTCCTGCTCTCGTCGCGCATGGTCGACCCCTTCCGGATCTTCTTACAGAGCTGGACTCTGAGCTGGAGCAATATTCTGGGTAGCACCATCAACATGAACACAGTGCAGCCACTCTATCTGCCGGGGACGCTGTTCGTCGTCGCGTCGATGGTGACCCTGGTGCTTCATCAGATACCAAGAGCCGCCTACAGTCACGCTTGGAAAACCTCGTTCAAGGTGTCGGCCTCGGCATCTGTGGCGCTTGTCTTTACCGTTCCTATGGTGCAGGTCTTTCTTAATACGTCTGGAGGAATGGCCGGCTACGACCGAATGCCAATCGTGCTGGCCGACGGGGTCGCGTCGCTCACGGGTGGCGGCTGGCCGATCTTTGCACCCTTTGTTGGTGGAATCGGTGCGGCCGTGGCTGGAAGCAACACCGTGAGCAACATGATGTTCTCGCTGTTTCAGTTTGACATGGGCGAACGGATTGACGTCGACCCAAGCTGGATCGTGGCGCTGCAAGCCGTGGGTGGGGCGGCCGGCAACATGATCTGCGTGCACAACGTCGTGGCGGCCTCCGCAGTAGTCGGTCTGCTCGGTCGCGAGGGTGCGGTCATCCGTCTGACCCTCCTCCCGTTCGTCTACTACGCCCTCTTTCCAGGGGCGATCGGGTACAGCATCGTCTGGTATTCCACGACTGGGCTCATCAACGCAGGCTCGATCATTGCGGCCCTCATCGTAACGGCAACGGTGTTCGTCATTGTGCGGCACGGCAGCCCCGCCCGTTCGACATCCTGAACGACGCCATGAAGCTATTTCACGCACCCAACCACCCCCCTCGACCGGCCGACGCTCGCTCTTTCACCGGTGAGGCCACAATGGCCAGGATCGACGGGGTCAACGAGAATCCGGATATCAACGTCTATCGCGTGACGTTCCAGGCCGGCGCGCGCACAGCCTGGCACACCCACACCGGCCCGCAGCTGCTCCTGGTAATCGAAGGACGTTGCCGTCTCCAGAAAGAGGGTGAGCCGATGCAGGAGGTGATGGCCGGCGGCGCGGCTCGCATCGAACCCGGAGAGCGTCATTGGCACGGCACCACACCCGACGCACCGATGGTCCACCTCACGGTGAACATCGACGCCGCAACGGCCTGGTTTGAGCAGGTCACCGACGACCAATACACCGGTCGCAGTTAGGGTAGCGCGCGTGGAGGCTGTAAACAGTGGCGTGTCGTCGCGCTCATCAGCGCTGTCACCTCCGGTGCCCTACAGCGCCAGTAACTACTTTTACAGGCTCACTGGCATCCGGTTTCTCCATGCTGGATCACGACATGGGCATTCACGCTACCCGGGACGTTCACCTACGTGTATCTCGGTTGCGTCGATGCCGAGACACCCGGCATAGCGCATCGCACCGCGCTCGAGTGGTCCGTCCTGGTCCTAGGGTTGACGGCGACGGTCACGATCTATCTCGCCGTTCTGGCTCGACAGTCGCTGCGTCGACTGCCCGAGGTAGACAGCGCGGAGGGCTAGTGGTTCTAACGCCTGAGGGTGTGACGAAGACCACCTACCATCCGCACGTGCGACCCTCGTTCTGTTCATCCAACCAGGCGGAGAGTGGCGCGAAATACTCCAGGATGGCGGACGCATCCATGTCTCTGGTGCCGGCGATGACCTCGAGGGCCTCGGGCCACGGCTCGCTTGCCCCCATCTCCAGCATGGCCGCCAGTCTGCTACCAGCCTCCCCGCTTCCATACACCGAGCACCGGTGCAAGGGGCCGTCGATGCCGGCGGATGCGCACAACGCACGGTGAAATTGAAACTGTAGTATGTCTGCGAGAAAGTACCGCGTATAGGGCACGTTCGCCGGGACGTGATACTTAGCTCCAGGATCGAAGTCGTCCTCGTCTCGTGTTACCGGTGCCTGGATCCCTTGATACTCGCGTCGCAGCTCCCACCAGGCGGTGTTGTACTCCTGAGGCGTAATCTCGCCGGAAAACACCCGCCACCGCCACTGGTCGACAAGAAGCCCGAATGGAAGGAAGGCAATCTTGTCGAGCGCTTGACGGAGGAGCAGGCCGACATCATTGCCAGCTGACGGGATTCTATCGAGTAGCCCGACCCTGACGAGATACTCGGGTGTGATCGAGAGGGCGACCGTGTCGCCGATCCCCTCGTGAAACCCGTCGTTCGCACTGGTCCGATAGAGCGGATCCTGGCCACTGTAGGCCCGCTGATAGTAATTGTGGCCAAGCTCGTGGTGAATGGTGACGAAATCCTCGTCGTTCACTCCGATACACATCTTGATTCGGACATCCGACTCGTAATCGATATCCCACGCGCTCGCGTGACACACCGCGTCGTGGTCGACTGGTTGCAGAAAGAGCGACCGGTCCCAGAAGGTCGTCGGCAACGGCTCAAAACCCAGCGAGCTGAAAAACCGTTCGCCGTATCGCACCATCTCGAGGGCATCAACTTGGTTCCGTTCGAGTTGCCTGGTCAGATCGTAGCCGGGTCCGCCTCCCCTCGGACCTACCGTCTCGTAAATATTGACCCAGGTCTGGCTCCACATATTGCCCAGGAGATGCGCCGGAATCGGCTCATCCTCTGGCACCACCGCCGTGCCGTATTCCTCACCCAACTTCGCTCGAACATGGCAATGGAGCGACTCATACAAGGGACGTACCTGTCCCCACAATCGTTCGAGCTCGGCGGTGAACGTATCTGGCGCCATGTCGTAAGCCGAGCGCCACATCTCCCCGGTGTCGGCAAAACTCAGCTCCCGAGCGCCGGCGTTCGACAGCTCTACGAAGCGCTCATACTTCAGACGCATCTGTGGCGAAACCTCGCGCCACCCAGACCAGATGGCGAGCAGCTCGTCAGTCTCACGAACGTCCCTGAACATCCGCTCCATCGTCGGTAAGTCGAGGCACTCGTCCTCACCTTCCGGACAGAATTCCCCCTGGCCGTACACGCTCTCCATGTCAATCGTCAGCTCGGCCAGCTCTTGCTGTAAGGCGGGGTCGTTCGGGGCTACCGCTGCCAGCGATGTCTTGAGCAAGGTCAGCTTTCGCTTCAGCTCGTCGGTGAGCGCAAGACCGTCAAACCGGGCCGCGTCCGCAGCCAATTCCGTCGTCGTTGCCATGACCCTAACACTCGCGGTCGACGCCAGCGCGTTCGTATCCGAGGTGATGAAGTTGTTCCGCACCCAGGCTGCGCGCTCGTCGGCGATCCAGAGCGCGAGCAACCGTGACTCCGCGTCGCGAATGAACGCTTCGGCCTCTTCGATCGTGGGACCCGTAGGTGCGAACTCGGTACACCCACCCAAGATCGCCGCGACCCCGATGGCCACTGCGAACTGTCGCCACCATCGATGACTGTTTCTGTTCGGCATGAACGCTCCCTTCCTGCCTGCACCCGGCATAGGCGCCGAGCCCGACCTGGCAGCGCCGTGCCCACGGCCCTAAGGGCTAGGGCTAGGTGCGAGGAGCCACTCCGCGACGAGCGACCCCTCGCGGACGATAGTATCCGCGCGGTCCGAACCAGTTGATACGATGACAACCGGCGTGTCGGTCAATGCCTCGAGTCGTGCCACGTATTCACGAGCCCTGACCGGGAGATCGTCGAACCGCCTTACTCCTGCCGTCGTCGCATCCCATCCTGGCAGGGTCTCGTAGACCGGCACGCAGGTGGCCAGCCTTTCCGTATCGAAGGGAAACTCCGTGACCAGCTCGTCTCCGCACTGATAGCCGGTACATATCTGGATCTCGGGCAGGCCGTCAAGAACGTCGAGCTTGGTCAAGGCGAACGCCTGAAGTCCGTTCACTCGAACCGCGTAGCGCGCGACCACAGCGTCATACCAACCGCAGCGACGTGGTCGACCCGTCGATGCCCCGTATTCCTGGCCGCTCTCGCGGAGCGCGTCTCCGTCGTCTCCTTTTAACTCCGTCGGCAGTGGACCTTCGCCTACCCGGGTCGTGTAGGCCTTGATGACGCCGAGCACACCCCCAATGCTGCGAGCGCCAACGCCGAGCCCGGTGCACACTCCACCGATGGTGCCGTTCGAGGCGCTGACAAAGGGATAGGTGCCGTGGTCGATGTCAAGCATCGTACCCTGGGCACCTTCGTAGAGCACACGACGTCCGTTACGCCCCGCCTCGTCCAGAAATATCGAGACGTCGGTCACCAACGGTTCAAGCCTCGGCCACTGGGCCATGAGACTTGCATGCATCGATTGCCAGTCGACCGGCGCCCCACCCACAGCCTGATTCCGCGCCTCAACGTTCGCGCGAATGGTCTGGGCCAGTACACCGTCAGGGTCACGGTCGCCCAGGTCGCGAACCCGTACACCGCGACGTCCGATCTTGTCCTCGTAACTCGGTCCGATGCCCCGTGACGTCGTCCCGATACGCCGCGTACCCCGCGCGGCCTCCGAGGTCACCTCGACATCCCGATGATACGGCAGGATGACGTGCGCCCGATCACTGACAAAGAACCGGCCCTCGGGTTCGATTCCTTCTGCCCGCAGCTGGTCGAGCTCCTTGAACAACGCCTCTGGGTCGACCACTACACCGTTTCCGATCACACACGTAACGTCGGGGTGCAAGATACCAGAGGGAATCAAATGGAGGACAAACTTGCGACCGTTGACAAAGACGGTGTGGCCGGCGTTGTGTCCGCCTTGATAACGCGCCACGATGGCAAACGCCGGAGTCAAGAGGTCGATGATCTTCCCCTTGCCTTCGTCGCCCCACTGGGCCCCGATGACGGCAACATTTAGTGGATACATCGTCCTGATAAATCTAAACGCAGCATGATAACAGAACTCTTTACACGCATCGATCGCACCCGTAACGACACGCTCTATTCCGTCGCCAGAAGTCAAGGACGTTCTTCGGAAAAAAGATCCAACGTGCGACCATTTCGGATTGACAACATGCGCGGCGTTCCATATCTTCTAGGTTCTTCGCGCCGCACTTCTTGGCGATATCACACAGCGTCTTCGAAGCGTCACGTCAAGGGACAGAAGTGATTCCAGAACGGCCAGCCATCGAACGCCGAATCTTGACGGCTCTCGATGCAACTCCAGCACGCATTCCCGTGCTGCTCGGCGGATGCGGAAGCGGCCGCACCTCTCTTCTTCTTCGTCTCTCACAAATCCTAGGAGATAACGAAAGTCAGCACCTCGACGTCGAGCGAGCGACATCGACACCGGAAGGATTCTGCGGATCGATCACCCGCGAGTCACCATATACTCTTGCACCCGCTAGCGGGAACGGTCATCCCGTCGCTCCGACCGCGAGCGATGCACGCGGCGCATTCGACACGCTGCTACGATTTTTTGCGGCGGCGCAGGCCGCCGATGGTCGGACGCCTGTTTTTCTCATTGACGAGCTGCTCGAGCTTCGAACCTTCGAGAGCTTTCCCGGTCTGCGTGGTATCCAGCAAGAAGTGATGCAGACGTTGGCGACGAGCCCAAATCGGTTTGTGCTAACAGCCCGGTATACCAACCGCGCCCAGCGTTTGCTCCGGGACGCTCCCGAGCGATTCGAGATCGTCCATATTCCACCGCTATCGACCGCCGAAGTATCGGCAACGCTCCTGACCAACAAGGTAGGCCGTGACAACGACGAGCGCAGTGAACTCAGTCGAATGGTCCACGTGCTGACCGATGGTCGTCCGGCCTATGTTCAGGCGATAGCGAAAGCCCTAACATCAATGGACGGAGTAAGTAGTGGAGATCCGGTGAGTGCGCTGGCCTCCCAGTTGGCTGTCGGTTCCCATCTCGCCCTCCTGTGCCGCTTCTCCTACGAGCTGCGACTCCATCGGGCACGCGGCTATGGTGCCCTGAAGGCAATTTTACGTGTTCTGGCGGAAGAGGAACCGTTGACGCTCACGGAGATCGCCCAGCGACTGCGCCGAACCCCCGGTTCGACCAGGGACTACCTCACCTGGCTGCAGGACGTCGACCTAGTCAACGTGCACCGCAAGCGGTACTCCTTCGCCGACCCGCTGTTGAGGCTGTGGGTTCGGCTCCACTGCTGTCCGGAACCGCCGGACGAAACTGACCTCTCCCGTGAGGTTCAGGAATACGCCGTCTCGCGTCTCCCCCAAATGGAGTCAGCGCCCAAGAACCGGGTGGTCACCCCCGAGCCTAAGACGACTGAGCAGGACCAAGGATGGAGCCTCATCGAGATCGACTAGGGGTGTCCCCACTCGTGGGGCCCTCGTCGAGCACCTCCAACGCACGCGACGCGGCCTTCTGCTCGGCTTCCTTCTTGCTCCGACCTGCGCCCCGGCTCACGGCGTTGTCGCCGACGGTGACCTCGACCTCGAACTCCTTCCGATGATCTGGCCCCTGCGTCCCGACCACTACGTATGCCGGCAGTGGCTGATCGTGAGCCTGCAGCCACTCCTGCAGACGTGACTTGTGATCTGCGAGACCACCGCTCAGGGTTCGACTGGCTCGGACGTCTTCGAGCGCGTCACGAAACTGCCGTTCGATGAACGCATCGGCGGCCTCCACACCGCCGTCAAGATAGACGGCAGCCACTACCGCTTCAAAGCTATCGGCGATCAACGAAGGCTTCTCTCGCCCACCTGTCTTCTCCTCTCCCCGACCAAGCAGCAGATAGTCACCCAGACCGAGCCGTTCCCCGACTCTCGCCAATGTCGGAGCTGAGACGAGCAGCGCCTTGGCCTTCGACTTGCGACCCTCATCGTACTCCGGGAACTCGCGAAAGAGACGGTCTGAGATCACAAGTCCTATCACCGCGTCACCGAGAAACTCCAGCGACTCATTGTCGCCGACGCCACCGCTCGCATCCTCGTGCGCACGCGACCGATGAGTGAGCGCGTGTTCGAGCAATCCCTTGTCGCGAAATTCGTATCCCAACGACATCTCTAGAGCATCGAACTCGTCGCGCAGCTTGCCAACCCTGGCCGCCACTTCGTCCCGGTAATCGGCGATCAACTTCTTCGCCGTCTCGACCTGGTCCTCCCGAACCGAAAGCCGCACCTCGCCGAGGTCGCCGAGCGTCAACGGGAACACCGTGTGCGGTACGTCAGAGGCCAGCAGGGCCTGGATGCCGTGGGTTTCCAACAATCCGCGCACGACGCTCGCCTCGACGTCCGACTGTGTCCGAAAGATCATCGTAGGATCGCCTACTGCCATGTTAGTTCTCCCTGTACGACGAGACCGAGACCGCTGGATACATCGGATCGATCTTTAGCGGGACCAACGTCATGTCGTCGTGTCGATTGGTGGAACCGACAAACGCGTCGAAGTCAGAGAGGATCCGATCATGCGAGCCTCCGTAGTCAGGCCGGCGTTCTCCTCGACCAGTCGGCTCAAGCGGTCCTTTCCGAACAGGTCGTCGGCCTTGTTATGGCCTCCGCGACCCCGTCCGTGAAGAAGAGACAATGTCACCTCGTCCCACATGGAGCGACGCCTTCTCGACCAAATGTTCGAAGTGCGACTGAAAACCGTCCAGACCAACCAGTAGACTGTTCGGTGTCAGCACATCCTCAGGCGCCTGGCCGCCATTTCCGCGCATGTAGATGAGTGGCGTGTGGCCAACTCGCGCATACGACAGGGTCTCGCGGTCCATGTCGAGCACAGCATAGGTCATACTGATGAAGCCGTGACTTTCGATACGGTCTGTCATGGCCAGTTGACCTCAACCAGTAGCTGCTTAGAGCACTCGTAAATCCGACTTAGAGAAAGAAACAACCCTTCAGCTCCGCCATATAAAGGGTGGCAGAGATCCATTTCCCAGACACATCAGCCACGAGAATACCAAGACGGCAGTCTGCCAGGCGGGCGAACTCATAGAATTCACCGCCGACTCCACCGGACGGCACACACGTGGCGGTCACCATCACACCCGGAATCGAAATGCTGTCCGCAGGAGCAGCGAGATCTTGATATCGCGGGCGATCCGGAACTCTTCCTCCAGACCTTCTTCTCCGCCGCCTGCTGGAGGAGGCCTCGCAAATGCCAGTCCCATGATCAGGGCGGTGAACTGGATAATGAAGAGGGGCCGGACGATCGCCGAGCCCGTCGACGTCAAGCACGTTTAATTCGGTGAAACGGTCAGACTGCATCCACGCCGGCTCGACGTCGGGTGCCGCATCATGGCGCCACGACCCCGCCACAACAGACGCCGCTGCAGCTCGACAACCAGCGGAACCAGCAGCCCGATGATCGCGACGTCGTTGCGAAGACCGGCGAGTGTGAAGTTCTGACCGGGCAGACCCGATAGCCACAAGAGACCTTTAAGGCCCGTGGCCACGACCAGACCCAGAATGGCCCACTTCGACCAGAGCTCGCCGACAGTGATCACCGGTCACCGCCATGTTCACAACCCGTCATCGGCTGTATCGTACAGTGAGGTCGCCGAGGAGTCCCTCCGGCAGATGCGCTGATCCATGCCCGTGCTTCGCTCGATCATCGACGTGCCCCGTACCTTCCTGCGACGTACCTACGACTGGACCATCCATTGGGCCGACACTCCGCAAGGACTCGCGGCTCTCTTTCTGATCGCCATCGCGGAGTCATCGTTCTTTCCCATTCCGCCTGACGTGTTGCTCATCGCGATCGTCGCCACTCGTCCCAGCCGTTGGGCCATCGCGGCCGGCCTCTGCTCGAGCGGTTCCTTTCTCGGGGCGGCAATCGGTTACGCGATCGGTTTTAGCTTGATGGCCACGGTCGGTGACCCCATCATCGGCTTCTACGGTGCCGAGCATCACTGGGACCGGTTTATCGCGCTGGCCGATGCTTGGGGTGCATGGTTTCTGGCCGCCGCCGCCTTCACGCCTATTCCGTTCAAGGTCGCCACGATCGCGTCAGGCGCCATCGAGATGCCGTTTGTGCCTTTTCTCGGGATAAGTCTGGTCGGCCGCGCCGCCAGATTCTTCCTAGTGGCGGGCACCCTACGGTTGTTTGGCGCCAAGTTTCGTCGAACGCTAGAAAATAATTTCGATCTGATATCCCTTCTGTTTATCGCGCTGTTAATAGCGGGCTTCCTGGTCTTGCGAGTCCTCTGAACGATGGCTCAGGCGGGGCCGCGGTCAACTCGCGTCGATGCACCGATCCATTCGAGGTAGGTCACTGACCCGCCGCTGACTGGTAGCACTAGGAACTCGGGGACTTCATATGGATGAAGCTCCAC
>Ga0310123_10000879_pt1 | contig 26294 bp, 16 predicted proteins | sample CB6_AW_1057_MG_FD_203505 | JGI IMG/M metagenome (GOLD analysis project Ga0310123, IMG submission 203505) | Marine microbial communities from Western Arctic Ocean, Canada - CB6_AW_1057 | ecosystem: Environmental > Aquatic > Marine > Oceanic | place: Canada: Western Arctic Ocean | collected... | reverse complement strand
TGATGTCACTGTCACACGAACGTTGACTTCCGTCTGGTTGTTGTCCCCTTCATTTACGATAACAGGTCGGAAGTGTACGGAATCGCCGACATCAATACCATTTCTGGTGTGTCCGCCCATGTCCGTAAACGTCTCTCTCGGTTCAATGACGTCGTGCAACTTTATCTCGTAAGCCGCACGTCCGCTACTGTCCATTTCTGCTTCGTCTTTCAACTCGACCATATTGATTCCAGCGAACAATGACGCCAGCATCAACAGGACGAGAACCATAGGTATTACTCTCTTCACTTTGCAGTCCTCCCTCACAGTGGGTGCGCCGCGACCTCTATTTTTCCTATTTATACCATGCGGGGGAGCATGTTAGAAATGAGGCTTTGAAGATAGATTAGTTATATACTCTAGAGCAATTGATTTGTAACTAAACTACTTCCCGAAGCGCTTCTGCGGGAGTGATTTGGGCTGCCAAACGCACCGGCCAGATAGTTGCGAGGAGGGTCAGGAGGTAGGCTCCAAGGACTACTGCGGTGACTTCTGCCCAAGGCATCATGAACTCTCCACCCTCTGGTTCGATGAACCTTTTGTAGAGGCTCCAATGGAAGGCGATACCAATTGATGCACCATTGAGAATTCCAAGAAGTGAGACCCAACTCAACTCGATTAGGAAAGATGCAACAACCATGCCTCGCTGGAAGCCAATGGCTCGCAGTATACCGATTTGGTGCCGGCGCTCGCTGACATTGCGTATTGTCACCACAGCAAGACCTGCGATGCCTACTGCAAGTCCGAGGCCGAGGAAAGCCTTGAGCAGACTGAAAATTGAGAGGATGAACGACTGAGCTTTGGCGAAGGCAACGGCGATGGTGAATACAGTACCACCCTCGTCAATCATCCCACGCTGAATTTCATCCTCAAGTCGCTGCTGCTCTTCGATGGAGGTACCCTCCGGGACACTGAACCAAGCCATGTTCGGTTCAGCATCGAATAACTCGGCTGCAACACTGCGATTCATCAAAACTCCATTCATCATTATCGAAGCGTTCTCACTCATCACTCCAGCGACGTAAAATGTGCGATTGACACCGGGATTCAGTGGGTCTGAAAGGGTTACTGCACTACCAATTCCAACTCCTAACCCGGGATAAGTCAAGCCCCGTTCTCCAACGAACTCATCTTGCGCATTCCATGGATCAATGATGATGAGGTCGTCGCTGTCAACTACAGCCTGCCATGCTTCCGCCTGTGTGTCGCCAAGGGTATCCGACCACCAACGGAGCCCCAGTCCGCCGTGCTGTGAGAAGTTGTCATCTATGCCATGCAAGGCGAGATAGAAGTCATCTCCGCCCTCTGCTGTCAGATGCTGACTTTGAGCCTTGACCGTCGCTGAATTAATCACCGCCACCGCATCAAATTCGTCTAGGCTGGCGTTACCGATATCCCAAGTTGTGACGTCTGCAGAGAGATCGAGTTCGCTGCCGACCAAGATAATCTCGAAATCGCCGCTAGCCTCCTCCCCGAGGTCAGCGAGGAAACTGCCGAACATCCCGCTATACCCCGATAACACGACCACTGCGAATACGACGAGAGAGAACATCCCCATCGTCATCGAGGTCCGGAATGGCGAGGCCAACGGATATGAGAGCGAGGTTGGGAGCACCGATGCAAGCCGGCCCGAGAAACTTGAACCCGCTTTGGCGAGCATACGTGCTATCACTGGAGCAAGAGAGGTCAGCAGCAGCACTCCTGCAGCGACGAGGAATAGCCCGAGCACGATGAAAGAGTACGGTCCCTGTTCCCACTCAGCGCGGATGGGATCTTCCATCCAGGCCCACATGAACATGGAGATGCCGAGGATGCTCATCACCAGCCTTGGAAGCACTACAGGACGATGGAATCGGAATCGTCCAATCGAGATATCTTCAGGTAGAATGGCGCGGCCCAGCATGAACGCAGGCGGCACCAAAGCCAGCAGTATCAGGAAGCCGCCTGCGAGCCACCATGCATGCTTTGAGCCGCTCTCCGCATCACCGAATAACAGGGAAATAGCCACGCAACACATCGCCGCTCCAAATAGTGCGAAAGTCACTAGAATCGACCACCAAGGAAGTCCATCTTTGAGGCGGATTGGAATCCCACGCATGGCTGCGACCACATTGAGTCGAGAGACGTAAACTGAGGTCAGCCACAAGGTCGCCCAAGTAACGAGGAAGCCAGTGGAAAAGCCTGCGACGATGCTGGAGAACTCCCAATTGAAGACGACTTGCCATCCGAGGGTGTCTTGGAATGCCACGTCCATGAAAGTCATCAGAATCTTGGCAACACCGATGCCCAATACCGACCCGACTGCGCAAGATATCAGCCCCAGAAGGGCCCCTTCCTGCACGAATAACGAACGCAGGTCACCACGCTGCATTCCAATTGCTCGAGCCATGCCCATCTCGGGTTTTCTCTCGTCGGAAAGCATGACGAAGATGTTGACGACCAGCAGTACGCCAGCGAAGATGACGAAGGTTCCGAAGATGAGGAAAAGCATGCTGAATCCTTCACCGGCATTTTCGGTATCCTGCACTGTGTGGTGCTTCTCACGGGTTACGCCAAGGTGCGAATTATTGGTTGTCGAAATTTCATCAGCCCACGCATGAACTGCAGCCTCCAATTCCGCGAAAGCGGACTGATTACCGAACGTGTTTGATGCGATCATCACTGCGCTTCTCTCACCCTCGTTTCCTGCAGCGAGAGCCTCCGCATCAGTGAGGTGAACCACACCTAGGGTGATGTCAGCGAAGGAAGGCTGCCCAGGTGGAGAAGCAAGGCTCAGTGAAGCGTTTGCAACCATGAGAATCTCGCCTTCCATCAGCCCTCTTGCAGCCGGCAGATAACCGCGGACTCGTAGGTCATCACCAATCTCCAGAGCTAGGGTGGAACCGGCCCATTCAGAGATCAGAACAGCCCCCTCTGGTGGGGATGGCATACCGATTGCCTCGCCGCCCTCAAAGGCAACCACAGAGAGTGGCACTCGATTGATTGCGTCAATACGGATGGTGTACGGAAGTCGTCCGGACCACTCGCCGTCCTCGTGGATGGTGACGCCGTGACCGGTGGTAACTGCGAGCCGTCCGTTGTCAAGCGCGATTGCACCGGCAACTGCGACGTCAGAAAGCGGAGTGGATATTGCAGAGAAAATGAGCCCATCGTAGGCCCACAACTCGCTGGTATTCGCATCGTTGTCATCGACCCAAACCACATTCTGCGATGAAGATACCAATTCTCCAGCAGGCAGCCCGAGCGAGGTGGCGGGAATCCGGGCACTGCTGAATGGACCAATACGATACAGCCCGGTGCCGTCCTCAAGCCAAGCAACGTCGCCGTGCTCGAATACAGTGCGGGCGGCGCTTGCATCCTCAGAACAAAAAGCAGCGAGAGTAGCGGCATCCACAGTGTTAGTGCTGAAAGTTGAGAGCGGGATGGAACAGGTGCGGGTGCCGAGCAGTCGCTCAATCATGATGTGTAATTCCGTTGCATCAACTGCTATATCGGCAGAAACCACAGAGCCGGAATCAGGCAGCGCAGCGCTGCTCCACAAGTCGACCTGCAACGGAGCAGCCTGCCACAGCAGATTTGCATCACCGTCGGCGATACTGACGGCGAAGGCATTGCTCGCATCTCCCGCTAAACCGACAATGTCGGCGCCGACGAGCAGATTCTCATCTTCGACACCTTCGGCAAGGTCAATGAGGCGAATTCCCTGTTGGTGAGCAATCAGGCCTCTGCCAACATCGAGCGGCAGAATATCCGCTATGCCGTCATCATCAGCATCATCGGGAGTCCACACAAACCAGCGACCGTCCTCAGCCTGCAAAGACAGGCCAGCAGCGGTTGCATACCAATCCCATTCCCCGTCGAAGGTAATCTCGGAAATCGATGATGATGCGAGCCCAGAGAGATTCACGCCATCCTGGGCGATATTGTAGACCGGAACTTGCAGCATGGTGAGATAAGTGGCTACTTCGCTGACCTGTGAGGCGTTATCCACGAGGCTGTTTATCTCGTAAGGAGACAATACGCCAAACCCAGTTGTTCGGGCAATTGCGAGCATCCCGGTACTCTCATCTGATTCAACGGCAAGTCCTGATTCCTCTGCGGTCAACGTCTGATTCAGCAACTGCCAAACCACCGGCACAAGCCCTTCCTCCGCTACCAGCGAGTCTGTGCCAGTGCCGGTTGCTGAGATCTCGAAATGATTGACCAATCCCTCCTTCTCAAGGACTACCTGCGCCTGCGAGAGAGTGGTGAACATCAGTGCATCTCTGCTGTTGGTATGGCCAGTGTCTACATTGTCGACGATTGCTTGAACGGTGAAGTTCTCGACCGCTTTCAAATGCATGCCCGTTGTCAAATCCAACGTGTTCCAGTGCACCTCCATAGAGTCACCGACCTTCGCACCTGTTGAGTCGGCTAATTCGGTGTTAATCAGTATATGATTGTCAAGGATGGATGAGTATGGTAGTCCAGAATCGCCACCAATATCCGGCCAGTTATCTGCATCTGAAGAATTTGCATCCATGGCATACCATACCACGTTTGGCTCGCCTTTCAGTAGCAATGGATTCAGTACCGAAGAAGATGTCCTAAGGCCACTCCGCACCCCATCTACATCATCGCGTGGGCGCAGTAATACTGCCAACAAATCCGCTCGCTCTTCCGACCATTCCGTTCTGCTGCCAGTGGCCGGGTCAGCGCCCTCGATTACGATGTCAACCTCGCCGAGAGGAGTAAGGAACTGTGCCTCCATGGTCGCATCAAGGCTGTCACCGATTACCAGTGATGAAGATACGATTGCAGAACCGACCAGCAGCCCTACGATAACCAGCGCAGTGTTGCGCTTTCGACGCGTTAAGTTGTTCCACGCCATCCTTGACAGAATGCGGTGTTTGGTTGAAACCAACCACTGAATAAAAGTGAATGCGATAAGACCCGCGATAGCACTCAATGCAGCGTCGTTGATGAAAGCGCCAAAATCGAATTCGGAGGTGTCATTTCGTATCAAAGTCAGAATGACAAGGCATGCAACGAAGGTGGCTGAACCAGCCCCCCAAACCGCTAGCCGCCTCGGCAAGTTCCATACTCCAACAAGAGACATCAAGGGAACCTCTACTCTTCCTCACTCTCGACCTCATCCCCACCTGAGAATGCGGAATCCTCGACTATGAGGCCATCTCGCATTGTCAGCGTCCTAGTACAACGTTTAGCCACATCAAAGTCGTGAGTGACAAGGATGGTTGTCACCCCCTTACTCTCATTCAATTGCAGCATCAAATCGATGACCTCCTCACTTGTTTTGGTGTCGAGGTTTCCAGTCGCTTCGTCGGCGAGAATCACCGTGGGATTGTGAACGAAGGCACGAGCGATTGTGACTCTCTGCTGCTGCCCGCCAGACAATTCGCTGGGCAGGTGAGAGGCTCGGTCAGAAAGCCCAACTGATTCAAGGGCATCCATTGCGATTAATCGCGCCTCGCCGGGCGAAGTTCCTGACATCAACAGTGGAAGTTCTACATTCTCAACAGCGGTCAAAACAGGCAGCAAATTGAATGATTGGAAAATGAATCCAAGTTTCTCTCCTCGCACCGTTGTCTTTTCCCTATCACTCATGGTAGAGAGTGGAATACCATTGATGAAAACCTCGCCAGCGGTGAAGTCATCTAGGCCGGAAAGGCAGTTGAGTAGAGTGGTTTTGCCACAACCGGAAGGACCCATAACAGCTACCATTTCACCAGCGCTGAAAGTGACAGAAATATTCCTCAATGCCTCGACCTTATTTGTGCCGGAATCGTATATCTTCCAAAGTTCCCTTGCTTCTAGTACGGCCGTCATCGGAGCGCCGACTCAGGCGTAGGATATAACCCTCAATCTACACCATGCCTCCAATGGCCGCTCAAACTGAGGACACCAAGTATCAGGTGAATGTTCGCCTATTCGGGCTTCTCACCGAGCGTAATGGCGGCCGCAACCTTTCGCTGCAGGTCAAAGAAGGCACCACTCTACGCCAAATAGCCAGCGTAGCGGGTGCCGAGGACCTGATTGACAAGGGGTTGATTACCGCGCTAAACGGTGCAGTGGTCGCTGCAGACACCCCAGTAGTCAGCGATTGTGAAGTAGCACTGATGCCGCCGGTCTCCGGGGGCTGAATCACGCCTGCAAGGGGCGGTGTAAAGCGCAACGTTGAATGGTGTATTGCTACCGTCGTGCACTGAAGGTGAGCAATTGGCGTTCGGACCCCAAGAAGCATTGATACTCATCATTGCAGCATTCCTACTGTACGGTGGTGGAAAGAAAATACCCGAACTTGCACGCTCACTCGGAAGGGCGAAAGGGGAATTTCACCAAGGTCTTGCAGACTCCCGTGATATCAGTCCGGAGCAAGACCTCGACAGGGGTGGTCGCACTGATGAGGCTGCACTGGCAGAGGATGCTGCTGCCGCCGGCATCGATGTAGAGGGCAAGAGTCCTGACGAAGTAGCGTCAGAACTTGAGGAAGAGTGAATATTTCCAATTGAAAGTTTGTTTTTCCAATTGAACTTTAAACCACAATAATCAGCGTTTTATCGCATTATCCAATTGGATAATCATGCTCGCCGCAGCCTCAAACCAGCCCCACAATCTGCACAATTTCCATGATCGCCACGTGACTTGGACGGAGCCGAAGCGGCGGGTGCAACCGAACCGCAACCGGTGCAGACCAACTGCCAATTCCATCGTTCTGTGATTCCCTCTGTCACAGCGGGCCGCCAAGCATGCCCCGCACTTTCACATACATTCTGCAGGCGATAATCATCCGTCACCAATGGTAGGCCCGATTCCAGTGCGAGGGCGAGGACGTCAACGTCAACAACTGACAACCCGGAAATATCCCCGCTTACTGTCGCTGCTTCATGGGCTGATTCGGTGGATTCTGGTCGAGGTGTAGCGAAAACCGGGCCTTGAGATTCAAGAATAAGAGCCCGCTCAGGAGAATGGCGCTCTACCTCAGACATCTGTGAAAAAGCACACAATCCCGAACGTAACTGGTCCAGTGGCCACTCAATCAGGGCACCGGTGTCAAGCACACATTCCACATCCGCTCGCCCCCCAACATCACCCATACAAACAAGCGGCCGGTCGCTCGCAATAGGGCTGACGGTTGGCTTCAGAGACGTACGGTGAAGCGAAATGGTCATCCGTCACCGGCCAGCGCTCACGGATATGGGTATGCTCCCCGGCTGGTTCTGGCAATGGTGGGATGCCGTCGTCGGATGGGCCGCATCCCTCGGTCTGGTCGGACTTGCTACCGTCTCATTCACTGAAGCAATCATCCAGCCAGTACCGCCAGACCCGATACTACTCTTGATGGTGAGTGAGGCAGACGGTGATGTCGCGTTGATTTTCGCCATTTGGCTGGTCGTGACGCTCGCATCAGTTGCCGGAAGCGTCGTCGCTTGGTGGCTTGGTAGCAGGTGGGGAAGGCCAATCGTTGGCCGGTTCGCCTCGAAGAACAACCTATCACGCCTCGACGCCATCATTGTACGATACGGAGAGGCTGGTGTCTTCATCGCCGCATTATCACCGATTCCCTACAAGTTACTCGGCTGGGTGGCTGGAATGGGCAAGATGGACCGCTCATCCTTCATTGCTGCAGGCTTGCTCGGCAGGGGTCTCAGGTTTGGAATCGAGGCGTTGGTCATCGGCGTGTGGGGCACGGAATTCTGGCACTTGATGGAAAAACCGTGGGTATGGCTAATCGCTTCACTCCTCGGCATTCTGTTGCTCATTCCGGCAAAAAAGTGGTGGGATGGTCTGCTCACTGATACACCCTCAACTATCGATGTTAGTGAGGAGTGAAGGACCGAACTTATCATCAACCGGTGTCGTGGGCGGCAAGTCGGCGCTCGTGTAGTGTAGCTCGGCCCATCATGCCGGGTTTTCATCCCGGCGACCCGGGTTCGAATCCCGGCACGAGTACCTTTGCCTAACATCAATTCCAACGCCACTCGTACCTAGCCTCAGGCTGGCTACACCCCACCAGTGATACAGAAACGGTCGATATTGGGTTGTCCATTCCAGTGAAAACTAGACTTTGCGCCAACTGCCGCCGTGCTCCTCGCACCACCACCAATTCTCGTCAGTATCGACGTACCACGTACCCTCAGGCACCTGCTCGTAGCGTCCACCCGGAGGCAAATCCTCGTATGAAGCGACCCTGTCCTGAACTTCAGGAATAGCTGGCGGCACAGACTCGATTGCATCGGGTGCCTCAATTTGGCCACCCAAACCGGTGATGCTGTCAGCAGAGGTGCCATGGCCTTCATCTTCGTCACGTCGCTGCCGGCGCACTAACAGGACGGTTGCTGTACCAATTCCCATCACCGCGAACAGCGCAACGATTGCACCTACGATTGCCAGTGGGGACAACGCCCCTTCTTGAGAAGATTCGACGGGGCCTTGAGCATCATCGATGGGTGCTGTCAAAGAGGCGCTGAACGACTGCTCCGAACCGATTCTATGCCAGCGGCCAGAATGGTCCCGCCATTCAAAGACGGCTGTGGTGCTGACTTCGGTATCCTCTGTGACATCCCCTTGAGTACGGCAGGTCACTACGAACGTGTCGCTGGCGAGCAACGACTGTGGAGTGGTCGGAGCACAGGTGAACTTCGAATGGCTGCCCGTAATCCTGAGCCTGACTGTTGTGGGATAATCACCCATGTTGTTCACATCACAAACGAACTCACTATGCCCCGCAAGCGCCCTCTCTGAGTCATCTACGGTACCCTCAACACAATTCGGTAAAGAAAACAGCGGGTCGGGAGGAGTGACAACAGAGATGTGGCTCGCTGCGGAAATACTCAGGTCGCCCGCGCTCAACGTGAAGTAGAGGCTGACATCGCCGATGTCGGTTGGCGTCCGATTGAGTTCGATGGTTCCGTTGGACATTCCGGTAAGACCCTCCTCTTCTAGGGACATCTCACAGCCGTCGTTGCAGGATATGGCGAGCCGATAGGTGATGGTCTCACCGAGCACGAACTCGGTCCAATTAGTCGGTTCCAGCACCTCAAGTGTGAGTTCCCTTGGTGGTCTAATCAGCAGTACACCGTCAGGACCGGTAAGCCAGTCAGGAGCGGGGTTGCCAACACTGTCCTGCAGTGACACATCCAGATGGTAAAGTCCCGGCTCAATATAGGTCGTGTACCAGTCAGCGTAACCACTGTTTTCCGTGGTGCTGTAAACTTGCAGTATGTCGACGTGTTCTCCTGTAGAAGTGGAAACGTACACCCAAGCATCGATGCTCTCATCAGCCTCAGCAGACCATTCAATGGTGGTGCGCCAAACCTCGGGGTTGGTCGGTGACCAATCAAACGAGACTGCGGTCAGACTCGGGGCAAGCCGGTCAACGATGTTGATTGTCGCATCGATGCCGGGCCGCGCACCATCTGCGTCGATGTCTGAGAGTTGGGAATCAACCAGTTTGACCTCAAGGTACCATACCCCGAAGTTGTAGCGACCGGTTGACCACTCCGCAGTGTAACTGGTAGTTGTGTCGTCCCAAACCAGTGGAATCGAGGTCTCCGAGCCGCCCCCAGGTCGAGACAACTCTACCGATGCATTGAGTTCGGAGCGGTCAATTATCTCCCTTACCATGAAATTAATCGATTCATCATGACGCCAGGTGCCGGCCAGCATATCACCAGTGATTGGCCCACTATTGCTGCTCAGGAGGAAGTCTGAGACCTCGGGCGGACCGGGCAAGATGCTGACTTGCAACGAAGCAGAGGGATTGGCGATATTTCCATCAGCATCCTGAATATCACATGAGAAATTGAGCAGGGTCACCAAACTAGAACTAGCCAACTGCGACGAATCAAACTGATACTGATACGCTTGCTGCTGCTCTTGCCACTGCATCTGGCCGGGAGCAGTGATGTTCTGCCCACCCGAAGTGATTAGGCAGAGAATGATGAGGTCAGGCTCACCAATCTGATCCGTTACCCAGAAGTTCAGCATGTCAGTGTGGCGGGCCTCTGTGGTCTCGACTCCATTCACCTCCATCCACACCTCATCCAAACGAGGTGGCATGTCGTCGATGTCGGTCACTGTGAAGTTGGAGAGGGTGATGGGGAAATCAACAACGGAGCTGCTACCGGTAGCCATCAGCGGGAAGTGGCTCCTGCAACCCTCCACCAGATACCACTCGATGCATTCAGCGTGCACAATCGCCTCGATGCCCGGGACGAACTCGCCGCCGGCACCGACGCGCTGGGTCAAGTTCCACGGCAGGCTGAGGTAACCGAAAGCAGGATTGGGCGCATCAGAGGTCCAATTCAATTCCAACCAGCCCCATTCGATTCCCGAGATATCACTACTGCCGGTGACCGGCCATGCAGCGGCCAGCGACTGCGCGGGGAGGGCGATGTCATAGGCGGTGTCATCATTGAAGACCGAGGCAAGTTGCGCTCGGCCCACGCTCAGTGTCACGTTATTCGTCTGGAGAAGGCCCAACGCAGAGAGATGAATCCATCCGTCCTGTGGCGTGGCCGCGAGAGGTACCGGGACCTCAAGTGCACCGCTATACGGGCTGCCCGATGATGGCGGGGGACCTGCAATTTCTCGCCATTCGGTGCTGTGGAATAACCTCACGCCATTGCCAAGGGGGTCCTGCCCGCTTGCATTGCCTGCGCGCCAATCCCCAGTAGGGGGTGTGCTGCTGGTGATGGAGAAAGAGAGTGGACTGTCGCCCCCTAGTGCTGCCCACCACCAAGTCTCGTAGGAGATGCCGGTTAAGGTTGGAGTCGAATGATTGGTATTGGTGCTCAGATTGAGGCGTAATTGGAAGTGGCTCATGCGGTCAATGGATTGCCCATTCAAGTTGAATGCCCGCCAATCACTCCAAGTGATGTTGTCCACAGTGGTGCGGTATTCACCACTGACCGCTGTGCCGGCAAGGGTGACGTAGGTGGCTTGGATGGTGAGTCCCTCGACGATTCTTCCGACACCGAGAGGTGCGCTGGTCCAAGTCCCGTCTGGAACAATTGCCGTACCAGTCCAGCCGGTGAAGGAGTTCGATATATGTGACCAGCCGTTTGCACCACCGGCTCCAGACTGGCCGGCTGAGCCGCTTCCATATGGTTGGCCTCCGGTTCCTCCAGAACCGCCGACCACAGATACTCTGCCTGTACCGTGGAGGCCATTTGCAGTGGTTGTGATGTTCACAGCACCGCCGCCGCCACCGCCGCCGCCATCGCCGCCGTCATACATCAACAGGCTAATCGGAGTGCGACGCATACCGTTTGATCCGTCACCTCCACCACCACCCCTTGCAGCGACATAGCCGGCTTGGCCCCACCAGACATTGTTGGCGGTAATCACCACAGAGCCACCAGAGCCGCCGCCTGCTCCTGCAATACCTCGACCACCATTTACAGGTGCGGGTCCGTTGTGCCCCTCATGGCCATTGGCAGAAATCGTACCGTTGATGTAGATGTGATTCGCAATCAGGATAATCAGGCCACCGCCTCGACCACCCACTGAACGTACTGTCGTCGTTCCAGAAGAGGCAGTCTGTGTGACATTGCCTCCTGCTGAACCGGGCTCGGTACCGTCACCGTACGACATATTGGTCGAGTTGGAGTTGCCACCTCCAACCCCTCCAGCCCCACGATGTGCTCCACCATTGGCACCAAGGCCAGCATTTCCTGTATGCGTACCTAATGCCCCATGTCCTTGTCCACCCCAAGTTTTGCCGTCTGAGCGAATCGATGCATTGGCTTCGATGATGATTGTGTTCGCCGTTATCTGCAACAGAGACCCAGTCGCATTAATCATGCCAGATACGTGTACAGTGCTGTACGAATAGTTGCCCTGCATGTTGAGGGTTCCAGTGACGCTCAACGTACCAGAACTACCAGACCAAGGCGCTCCCGAGTTACTTCCCCATCCGGGGAAGGTATTCGGCGTGATTACCCCGGCAAGACTGTTGTTGCCGGCAGAACCGTTTGAGCCGGTGCCAGTACCTGCTCCACCACTACCACCTGCGCCGGGTGTCACTGATACGGTGCCCTGATTGCTGTAGCCGTTGGCTAGCGTGATGATGGAAATACGGCCGCCACTACCGGCGCCCCCGCCGTGTCCTCCAGGATTATTTGCACCCCAGCCTTGGCTCGATCCCGGCTGCGCCGCGCTGCCGTCACCGCCGTTGCCGCCGTGAGCAGTCACTTCTCCGTATTGGGTCACAGTCAGTTGGTGAGCCTGAATCAGCACACCTCCGCCTGAGCCACCTCCAGCACCATGGTTGCCCGGCCCACCTGTGCCTGTGATGGGGCTGGCTCCATTCTGGCCATCCTCACCGTCCACGCTCACGATTCCGGTGATTGTGATGTTTCGGGCGATCAACGCCAACTGACCTCCGCCGCGGCCGCCCTCCGCTAGTGTTCCACTGCCGAAGTTCGAGATGTTGCCTCCGCTGGAGCCAGCTTCGCTGCCGTTGCCGTATGCAGACCCTCCGACTCCCTGATTAGCGGCGGCATTTGCGTTGCCACCATCGCCTCCTGCTCCGCCATGGCCTGCACCCCCCGCACCGTAGTTGTAGGTCTGGGGCCCGGTAGGCGTAGTGTAGCCATACGACCCATTGCCGCCTTGCCCACTGCCAGCCCAAGTGTTGCTGTCCGAGTGGATGGAACCACCCGAGGTGATGACAATATCATTGGCGATTATCGTGAGTGGCCCATCCGCGATGATGGTGCCGCAAGGGGCGATGATGCCGCACTGAATCCTCAGCACGTCGAAGGTGTGGGTACCATTCCAAAACGTCTGACCAAGCACAGTCATATTCTGTGTGCCAGCGCCCATACTCGAGCCGTTACCGGGGGAGAGGATTGTTGAGAGTTCGATACCTGAACTCCCGAGAGTGGTCTGCTCAAATGTGCCATTAGAGAACGCTGGACTGCTGGCGTTGAGAGAGCCATTCTGCCATTCCTGCTGTGGTGCGCCACTGAAATTGAACTCTACTCCAGTGATGCGAGTTCCGTCCTCATAATCAATCGATGTGGTCTCGTTGAGGACCGGGCGCAGAGTGACGCTGGGAATGTGTTTGCCGAATTGATTCGAATGTGAACTCTCCCAAGGATGACTACCGTTCTCAAGTGATAATGGAATCTGACTGATGACGCTGCTCAGCATCAGAAAGGTCAACAGCAGCGCCAGCCGATTACGTGCATACGCCTCACCCATTGGGAGGGGCTTGCCAATGCGTCGCCATAATGGTTGCCAATAGTAGATTGGGCGCCCTTTGGGCGCATCATGCCTTACAGCCCAGTCCACAGGAGCGGGATTTCAATCGAGATGACGACTGTGCACCAACGCCGCAGCACCGAGCATCGCCAATGCAGCGAGCACGGTGAATCCCGGCAACCAACCATCATCCGAGTCATCAGGTTGTGTGACTTCTGCTCCAACAAGCGAGTCGACATGCCCGCGCAACGCCGCAGTAGTGAGGTAACCAGTCACGAGCAGGCTGACCGTGCCATCGGCGTCAATGATTGCCACGGTGGGCACGGTCGTGCCGTATTTCTCACCGACATTCGCATCGTCAGTATCGATGGCATGAGCCCAATCATAGCCTTTCGCGGCAGCCATTCCAGACAGCATCTCGTTGCTCTCACCAAGATCGGTTCCAACCGACAAAATCGTGACTCCTTCCAGACTCCCTGAATCAATGTCAGCCTGCATGGGAATCAGTGTCTCCTGTGCAATCTGTTCACAGTTGGGACACCAAGTCGCCATCAGGTCGAGCACGACAACTTCCCCGAGGTGTTCGGAGAGAGTGAATACCGAACCCTGGGCATCCATGAGGGTGAAGTCAGGTGCGGGACCGTCGAGCACGGCGGCCGAAATCGGTTCACCATCACCGACGACGATACGCCCGCGCATCAACGGGATATGTGGCTCGCAGACATAGTGGATTGTCGCATCGGAAGCGAGGGCCGACGCAGGCACTGACCAATTGAAGGGGCCTGATACCGGGTCACCCGAGCGGAAGCCGCCGTTCCAAGTGTTGTTGTAAGGGTCAGCCACCTGAGCTACATTGTGGTTGCTTGAGTCCTCCATCCAGACGAACACGACGCTCTCGCCCGGTTGGATTGTGACATCAGAAGGCTCGAATCGGTTGTTCTCGACATAAATGCAGTTGACGCCGGTATCGTCACAGAAGTGGTCGTAGTCCGACTCGTTGCCACCCGTGTTATTGCCGGAGTTATTTCCACCTCCCGGAGGTGGGTTCTGACTGAATGCGTCGCGCAAATCCTCCGCTCTAATCTCCCAGTTGTCTGAGACAAATTTCTGGTAGGCGAGCATACCATCAGAGATTGTGGCGAAACGCTCGGAATCACCACCCCCTTGGAAAACCTCGGCCAACGTGCCGTTAGGGTGGAGAATCGCGGCATGAACGACGCCATTTGAATCGTGCCAAGCGACCTGCAAGACGCCATTGCTTGAATCCAAGGATGGATTACTGGCCGACCCTAGGTTGACGGCATCGCCGAATCCGGTTCCATTATCAAAGGCCAGATACATCACACCGGCGCTATTCCATAGCGCTGCCATGCCCGAATCGGTAGCGACAAGGTGTGGTCCGTTCTCAGGGCATATGCGATTCCCAGTAACCCAGATATCCCCAATCTGAATAGGCGCTACTGGTGTGTTCACACCATCCCAATGGATGTAGCCGGCATACATGTACCAAGTCTCATTGTTTGGAAATCGGTCCACATGGCGATAAATGATGTCTAGACCACCATCGGATGAAGGCAAGATGTCATGCCTGCAGCATTCACAGCCATAGCCGCCCTCTGGATTCTCGACATGTCCAGTGTTGAACGGGTCAATGGTGACCGGAGAAGTCCACGTCGCACCGCCATCAGCGCTGCTGACCAACTTCATCGGACGCTCCACAGTATGGCCACGGACATCCTGCCACACCAGATGCAGCCCACCCTGTTCATCAAACTCAGCGGTGAGGAAATCTGTGACGTGATCGGCATCCTCCATGTCGTAGGTGAAGCCGCCAATCTGCCATGTCTGCCCGCCATCTGACGAATAAATCGAGCGAATCTGGTAAGGGCTGGTGTTCTTTGAGACCCAGAATACCCTGACCTCATCTCCAGAGACCGCAATGGCCGGGTGCTCTTGGTGATACCTTGTGAGAACTTGCCCCTGAACATAGTTCAGGCGAACTGGCAAAGACCAGTTCTCGCCATCGGTGGAACGTGAATACTTCAGGTCGGTCTCACCGTTCCATGCATTCACCCTCTCTATCCAAATCAGATGCGAGGTATTCTCCTCATGCACAATCTCCGGCCATACCTGCCACCTCGGCGTCTGGTCTGTCACTTCGCTTGATTGGGATGATGGAACCAGAGAGGAAAGCATGACGAGAGCCAGACAAATTACCAATACCCGCTTCCCGGCCATGATTCCCCACATGAGTCCAACGCATAATGATTGATGATGTTACGATTTCGATGTACGTCCAATATGACTAAGGATGCATTTTCACTGCAAGAGCCATGCCTCTAGACACTGGCGATACTAGTTTTATGCTAGTAGCCACCGCGTACTATGCTTCTAAGAGGGGGCTGTCAAGCGTGATTCTTGAACACCACAATCCTGAAATCAATCACTGAAAGAAATTCCGAGTTGGGCGGCCAATGGTGGCAACTCACCTGTCTTGGCATAGTAGTACATACTGGCTCTACCTACTGCATCCACGGTTGTGAAGAACAGTATACTTAGACCAACACCCAATATAACAAATAGAATTCCAAGTCCGGCACCAACATTCCCCAAAAAGAACAGAGGAACACTTACTGCGACGATAAGTAGGATAACCAGGAAATTGATGATTCCAGCACCTCCCACGGCACCGATATTCTCGCCCCAGGTTTTCTTGAATAGTTTTGGACTGGTGACGAAGCATTCCTTCACACCAGCCTTCTCAAGCACTATGAGTGGAATCATGAAGAAAGTCACGACCCACCATGCTGTGCCTATCAAGAATGTGACGATACCAAAGATGAGGTTAACTGGAAACTTGGCGTCTTGAGCCATGCCCTCAAGGAGTTTCAGAATGACACCTATGGTCCCAGAGATTATGCCCCACACGAAAATCTGCGGCAAACACTTCATCGCTTGTCCAATTCCATATGAAAAACTGGGGTTCTCGCCAGTAGTCAGCCTATGATGAGCGCTTGCTACGATTGCGGCGTTCCAAAATACGGTAATTACGGCGATGACAAGATAGCCGACGAATGTTATGCCTAAATTGACGACGTTGAAGGCAATTTCTTCGTCCGAGTTACCAATCAGCATCTCGGTCCCGAAGCTGAACACGATGAAGACCACAGAAGCCACAATTGAAAACACTCCCGAGAGCAGGACGTACACCATCAACTCGGGGTCAGCCCGAACCACTGCTATGCCCAGTTTAGTCAACTGCCAGCCCCTCTTGATTCTTGCAAAGAACCCAAGCCGAGACTTTTTTTGACGCGTTTGCACGTCGTCCCCGATACCCAGACCCTGCATTACCATGTGTGCAATTCGGGACTACAATGCTTGAAGTTTCCTTCGTGCGCACGTGTTGTTAGTCACGACTCAATGGTACCCACTAGTTCAGACGCACAAGGGTTCAGGCCCCCCAATAATGCTTTAGCGGGGGGGGTCCTATTGTACCTCAATGCAGCCCATTCCACAACAGGTTCCCGCACAACAGGCAGGTGGTCCAAATGTGGCAGGGGCAATACTATCCCCTTACGGGATTCAACAAGGTGCGGTGATTGCAGCAGCGCAGAGTAATGCCTCTGCAACGGCAGGGATGGTCCTAGGCATCGTCTCCATGTCACTTTCAGTATTATCTCCACTCCTGTTTTTCGCGTGCTGTTTTGCCTCACTTCCACTTGCATTCTTCGGCATAATCTTCTCACATATAGGCTACTCCAACTCAAAGACATCTGGTGTGGGGAATGGACAAGCCGTGGCGGGGCTCGTACTCAATTGGTTACAACTCCTCATGGTGTTCATACCAATTATGGCCTTTATGGGGATTGGATTATTCGCCGCAGTTTGAATGCACAAGGGTCCACTGCGCAGATATTACTCGAGGGTAATTTCAAGAGTCAGACGGTTATCAGGCACTAAGGTTGATTGACTGTTGTTCATTGTTTCCATCCTTCTCGGTTTGATACTCGTCTTGTTAGGGCTGCTCAACAGTTTCTATGGATTGAAGCTCCATCGGCTAGGAATCTTCCTTCTATGCGGTTCCATCGCAGCGTTACTGCCACTCGCCAGCATGCTGAATGACGGTGTTACTATTGGAAAAATTGGACTCCTATTCGTGATGTTTCCCCTAGGTGGGATCATTGGACTCACGATGTACGAGACGATGTGGTTCGCCCTAGGTTTCATCATCGGTGCAGCCATCGGATTTCTATCGATGATGATTATGTTCCCTAACCCGTATGCTGTGTTAATCGGAACTCTAATCACTGGATATCTAATGGGGGTGTTGGCAGTAAGTTTGAAGGATATTTTCATAATTATCCAATCTGCTATCACTGGAGGATGCATGGTCGGTTATGGCCTTGTGTTAGTCTTCTTGACGCCATCTGAATTACTTTTTATCATATCTGCATTAGTGGTCGCCTCAACTGGAATCATATTCCAACTCATCCAGGCTAACTCGGATTCACCTGATTTCATGGATGCAATAATAGTGAAATTTTTGACTCGGTTCATCACTCTTCAGAACGCGGAAAAAACAAGCAAGCGCAGATTCAGTATCTCATGCGTTATCAATGATAATCAATGGGTTGGTGATAGGCAAATCGAATTTAATCGGAGTGGAACTATTCTTGCCTCATTTTCGAAAGGTTCTGTTTTGGGTGAGAGATGGAATGGCGGGTATATCACGCTGAGCCCAGTTGCAAACTGGCCTTCTTCCCCAAAAACTGCTGGCAAATGGGGTTTGGAGGATGTTCCTAGATTGCCCTCAGGCGGACCTAATTTACCAATACCCTGTACTTCGCTAGCGTTTCGATCAGAATCCACTCTAGCCCTCTTCGACCCTAAATCGAAGCAGATAGTCTTCTATCAGTACGATGATGCGTCATTACGGGAAATCACCAATCTCAGAATGAGGGAATATGAATCGGGTGAATTCCACGTTGTTGAATCCATTGGATTCCACCCCGCTGGCAATCTTATGGCAGTGGCAGTCAGTGGAGGAGGGTATGATATCAGAATCTATAGTTGCAGTCAATTGTCTAGCACCCCTCCCTTAGAATTGATGTCATTACCAACTCAATGCACTCACCCACTCCTCTTCAGTCGCAGGGGACATCTCCTCGCAGCCACCAATGAGGCCACACAGATTTTGGTCTATCATGTGCAAGATGAGTCCCAACTACAGACCATTCCCATGCAGGCATTGGGTGGGCACTCCGATTATATCGAGTGTCTGGCCTTCAGCCACGATGACCATTTATTTGCGACTGGTTCATGGGATGGGAAGATTAACATCTGGGATGTCGAGAAATTCGGGTCCAGCCAGAATCCACACCTCACCACTCTATACAGCGTCTCTGCATTGGGTAGGATATTTGAACCGGCAGAAAGAAAACAAGTCGGATCAATTTGTTTCGGAAATTTGAGCCATATCATCGCGTTCAGCTGCGATAGTATCGTTACAATTGTAGATCTTTCTCCCAAGGCAGGAGTTTCGGGGCAGGTCATATTGGGGAAGAGGGTGGTTGACACGATAGTCTGTAGCAGCAAAGTGAAATCTATCTCGTTTTCAATAGACGATGGATTTCTGGCGATTGCGTATGAGAAAGGAATCCAGATATGGAGAAATTTGACTGTAGATTTACCCTTGGACAATACTACCGCTCCACCTCCTCCAGCCATACGTGGCGCACCTTTACGGCCAATCACAAGCACTCCACCACTGCCAGCACGGGCCGGAGATACTGCGTCTCCCCCTCCGGTTATGCCGACCCCCCCGGAATCGACATTGCCCCCTCCTTCGGCCATGACTTCTCCAAAGGAACCACCAGTTTCGGTTCAAGCAGTTCTACGGGCCCAATCCCCTCCGCGGTCGCCTTCCTCAAAGACGATTGACTCAAGTTCCGGTACTGCCTTGGGTCAATCTACGTCGCTCAGTGGGAACGGCGGATGGTGGTGGAATGGAACTGAGTGGCGCCCCGAGTCCGAGGCCCCACCCCCGAGTCATCCACCACCACCTACACCACAACCGACTCCTCCGGCACAGTCTGGATTACCGCCTCAAACTGCACCCGCTCTTCTTCCCGTCATCAATCCCCCACTCCATAAACCACCGCCGCCAACGACAGCGCTACCGGAACATGCGCCCCAGTCCCCGGAGGGATTTATGCCCAAAAGCCGAACACAGAATGTTCCACCTCAAGCAAGAAATATTCCAGGCGGCACTAATCGGGTAATGAAAAAGCATGACATTCGAAACTGGGTCGATACGGAAAAAATCGGCCCAATGCTCAGCGTGATTCAAACACGGTTAAGGCAATATTCTGCTTTGGTGAAAAGAGAAAAGCGTTCAAAGATATTTGTCGCCCCAAATATCCCTCCGAAAAAGTTGAAAAATTTATTATCAGCCCGATATGGGACTACCCATTTGAAACCAGAAGATGTTCTCATTGCAGTTGATGATACTGTATTTGGCTCTGCTAAAAATGGGATGGTGGTTTCATACGATGGAATATATTGCCATCCAATTGGCGAAAAACCAGAAAGATTTGGATGGCACGAACCATCTGACGGAGAATGTCCAATATCTGGATTTGAATGTAAGAAGAAGGGGTTGGGTTGGAAATTAAGGGGGAAGATATATTTTCTGATCGGCCGCCCATCGTATCAAACCACCAGCACATCCTTATTCGACTTGATGTATTTCGGAGGAGCGCCGAGAGAGTCAATCGAGTCTGTGACAGAATATCTCAATGAGTTGTCTCTTATCATCTATGGAGACAATCATGAAATTTGCGAACCGATGCACCACCCTGCACTTGGTGCGATTACACAGCAAGAATTTCTGAAGAGACTTTACGACGACCCAGCTACCTTCGGTGCTTTCTGAATCCACAAGGGTCCACCGCCCTCTCGAATCAGTTGCAGCGAGGCCGCTGAGTCAAGCACGGTCTCGATACGATGAGAGTAATGCGGAAAGCACCAGCCCAAGCCCGATTCCCACCCAGATTCCCTGCTGGTGCGCACCCTCTCCGGCGAGGTCACGGAATGAGAAAGCCAAGACGACTGTGATTGGCCCACCGAGCACGATGAAACGGAATAGCCACTGTTTCACTGTCGGCACCTTTCCAAGCGGTCGAAGTGTGATGTAGGCCCTCTTCTGAATCATCTGCCAATCAAGGTCCCGCTCGACATTGCGGAACAGTTCTAGTGCGAGCGGGCGCAGTTTTGGGATTGTCTTGGAATGAGCACCACGTCCGGTGACTACCCTTACCCTGCCAAGGAATTCGCGGCCCGCCATGATACGCAGCATTACCTTCTCGGCAAGCGGGACATTGAGGTCGTGCAGGTCTACCGTCAGGGTGCCACGGTCCACTCGGACATGGGTGTTGCAAGTCCATGCTGAGTCCTGCGCCCACGGCAGGTCTGCTGCTGCATCTTCCACATCCATCAGTTGCGCACGCAGCCTCTCCTCGATTGGCACCTCCAACTGCTTCGTAGCGAGTTTGCGCATACGCTCTATGTAGCGCATAGATGTGTAGACCAACACAATCAGTGAGGTCGCACCACCGGTCGTCAGAGAAAGACGAAGAGAAAATTCGAGTAGAGTTACATCAATTCCACTGGCGAACATGTACATGAAGAAGGTCATGGTTGCAACCATAACACCGAGAACCAGCGAGATGGTGAACAAATCACGAACCCGTAACTCCACCAACTTGTCTCACCCAGCGCTTATCCGACCCCGCCCCCCATCTATCAAGGAGTCTCAGAAGGGAAGGCCGCCGATGCCTATTCAATGCAGTTCGAGTTGGACGGAATCATGTCGGGCCGCGCTGTCGCTGAGGAGGAGACATCGAAAAACGGTGATGAGCCGGTTCTTCGCAACGGTAGAACAGAGCGGAGTCGGGAACAAAAGGTCGCATATTGGATTGGCGGCATCAGTGGATTCTATCTGCTCTCACTATTCCTTGTGCCGGCTCTGCTGCCAACTGGGTCTATTCCAGAACTCTCTGGGCGCGCTAATAGCCTCGATTACTACAACGAAGATAGTTGGGGCAATAATGACCGGCAGGAGGGTGGAAGCCTAGGTCACAATCAGAGTGCTCACGGTGGAAGTTTCGCTTGGTCAGAACTGAATCCATACGCCGCTTTCATCTATGGATTCGGAGACTTCAACTGTCACCAGAAGTACGAGCGCTCTTGGTTCATCAACGGTAACCAGATGGCTGTATGCTCACGAGATATCGGTATCTTCGCAGGCCTCACACTCGCTGCTCTCGCCTTCTGGAGGTTCGGACACAACCGTTGGACTGTACGCGATACTTTCCTTACTCTATTCCCCGATCAGTGGGTAGAGCCCCTGTATCTGAAGGACAAGAGAATGCTGGCGATGCTCGGCATAAGTTTCTGTTTCGTAATTCCACTCATCCTAGATGGTGGCATCCAAGCCGTCACCTCCTATGAGTCCAACAATTTCTTGCGGCTTGTAACCGGACTGCCATTTGGATTCATCATCGGATGGTGGTTCTCTGCCAGTTTGTCTTCCCGTCCACATCTATTCGATAATGACCCGCGCAAGGTCATGTTACCAGCCGGGGCGACACTTGTCACAGACCCAGACGAACTTGCTGCGGCTAAAGCGCAGAAATCCTAAGCGGGACCATCGGCCCACCAAGCGAGTAGTTCGGCGTGGCTCGATGGGGCATCAACACCTTCCTTACCAGAGCCAAGGATGGTGATGCGGGCTACGCAGTCATCCAATGCAGCACGAATGTCTGTTCCGGGATTGCGGCCACACACACCACTGAGCGCATATTTCCACGAAGAACGCGGATTGCTCTTGCGCCAATCTTCTATCGCTTCTTTCAGTGGCCATATACACATCCCGACCCGTCCAAATGACTGCCAGTCGGGTCGCAATTCAGAGCGCGGCGCATCGGTGCCGATGAGAGGACGGTGAACACGAATCCAGCCCGATTGCTCGTGCAGGAACTTCACCATCCGCTGGGTGTGACGCTCAGTCACCATCCGAACCGGCCCCAACCAGCGTCTCAATTCACTTACCTCTGCGCTCGGCAACAAAGACAGTGTGCCGACAATGGAGAGAACGGTGTGCGAGAGCGGTTCACCGGGAATCTGCATCTTGTTGGTTGCATCCACCTTGGTCACGGCATCTGTATACAACTTGCAGCCATCACGCATAACCTCCCACGGGTTGCTTTCGTTCAGCCAATCATCGTTTGAACGAGTAGGGGGCTCAGGTAGGACATCTAGCGTGGTCTGGCCTCGCTGGCCAACCAATGCCTGCGCAATCAATGAGTGTTCAATCTCTGAGGTTTCGATGTTCAGTGGCTTGGGGCGACTGTGGAGGAAGCGACGGAGGTGTTCAAGCAGGGCCGTACGAAGTTCTCCCTTGCTGCCGGTATTCATTATCGGGCCTACCACATGACCTGCATCGAATGGGGCCGGCATCGGCACCTCACCACCGAGCAACGTCCAGTAACCCTGTCTGATGCGAGGAGCGAACTCATCGGTCTCGAAGTACTCCTGGTCATCGGGGTTGCGAGTGGTAATGGTTCTCTGCATTGCGCTGGCGGAAATTCGACGAAGCGCCTCCTCAGGATCGCAATCAACCCAAACACACAGGTCGGGGACAAGTGCGGCTGCATTCATCCTAGCGACTTCTTCGATTCCCAACTCACCAACTATCCCTTGATAGACCAGAGATGAGTGGATGTTGCGTTCACTCACCACCACTCTGCCGGCCGCTAGCCGAGGCCGAATCCAAGTGTGAGAATGCTCTAGTCGGTCTGCTGCGAAATAGACCGCTTCGCGAACTGGACCGGCCTCGCCAGTTCTAACCGCCTCGACCGCCATCTGCCCCAACGCGGCATCGCGTCGGGGTTCGGCGGTCGTATCGACGCCGGTGAAGGTGAACTCTGACTCAAGAATCTCAGCAATCATTTGCGTGGCAAGTCCCTTGCCTGAACCGTCGCCACCTTCTACTGAAATCAAGTACATACTCGCATCAACTCACTCGAATGGGTCGGGTTCTGCGGGTTCTGCATCGGCATCAGCGAATTGCCCTTTGGTCAACGAAAGCAGCCCCATTCCGAGCAGTATGAGCATGGGTCCGATGAAAATACCACCTCTACTGAACATTGCTAGGCCGGACAGATAGAGAGTTCGGCGGTATTTTTCTGCCCTGCGTATCTCAAAGAATGCGAGAATCCCAAGTAACGCACTGAGGATTGTGATGGCGCCAACGGCGGTTCCTAGAGCCACTGATTCCGCGAGATTGCTGCCTAATCGCCAGTCGAACTCTTCCACTCCGTCGCCCGGATGCAGGGTTAGAATGAGTTCAGAGGAATCACCGGGTACGAATTGGATCCTCAGTGTATTATTCCCGGGATGAGTGACGACGAGCACGCGGTCGCTCCTCTCCAAATCCTGTAGGTAGAATCGACCCTCTCGCGTGGTCCAAGTCGTCCGTTCAGGCCCATCTCCATCGACCTTCCAGACGGCTATCTCCACCCCTTCCACAGGGTCGCCCCCATTACCATCATCATCGATAGCCAATTGGACAAGGCCAGAGATGTCTGAGGTTTCGGTATTGTCGAATAACGGCGAGGCTAGGAGGTCGTCCGGATTAGCCGAGACCAGCATCCCTCCGAAAATCAGTCCGAGGATGCTGCCTGCAAGAATCAATCCCCCGGCCAGATTACGAGCCCACTCGTTTTCACCGGCAGCCTGTGCTGTACTGACAAAGAACTCGGCCTTGGAGATGGATTCAGCGAGGTCATCATCGTAATCGTCGCTGGCCCGACTTTCGCGTCTGCGCCTGCGCCGAGAACGGCTACTCTCCGCCTTCTTGTCGACAGAAACGACCAGTTCATCCTCCTCCTCTTCGCCGAGTTCATCACGGACTCGACTGCGGAGCGCTTCAAGCCGGTCATCGCGTTCATCTTGGCTCATAGTCGACCCCCTCCTGTCGTTGTGCGGGCTCGACGTCCTTCAATTTCTTGGCTGCTCGGACACGATTGATGACAGTGTAGAACAATAGTAACAGACACAGAGCCACTGCGGCGGACAGAATCACGCCACTCCAACCGTCGTCGTTCTCCGGCTCGATGACATCTGGTGGGTCATTCGTCTGATTGGGCACATCGTACAGTGTGACGTTGAACATCGACGGCCAATCCTTGCCGGTCAGCCAAATAGCATCATCATCATCGACGGCGATTCCATTCAATACATCTGAATCAGCAGCTTGCTCTGCCGTCAGAAGACCTGTCGCATTGATTTCATTCACAACCAATCCTGTCTCGGGGTCTATGACGACGATAATGTCCTGATGCCAAACATTGGCCCATATCATTGAACCAACGCACTCCAGTTCATTCAGACTCGACAATGGATTACCTCCCATCAACACCTGAACCGTACCGATTACTGTGAAATTATTTGAGTCCCTAAAGGTCAGTTCCGAACTGCCATTTGACATCACAAATCGGTCTTTCCCTGAGTCGAAACATAGGCCCCAGCCCTGTCCTTCGTAGGTGTGGTTACCCACTATCTCAAAGGTCTCAATATCCCACACGTGCGCTACACCTGACACCCATGTCAGTTGGATAATCTGTCCGTCCACTGCCGCAATCCCCTCGCCGAATTCATCCTCGGAGAGGTTGGCTGAGCGGAGAACTTCACCAGAGTTGATGTCAATTTCTCGCAGAGCGGATTCGCCCCATCCACCGGCACTCTCGTACATCCGGCCGTCGTCGAAGAGAAGGCCTTGCGTGAAGACCTGATTATCGTGCGGGATTGTTTCGACTATCTCAACGGCCAAATGGTATGAGCCATCGCCGTTGTGAATAGAGCCAAACACGGTATTCGAACAAGCCGTGATGAGCAAGAGGATTGAAGTGGTAATTACTGGCGTAAACGAGACACTGCGCGGAGGTTGAGTCTGGGATTCACCTCCACCGGCCCTTAGCATGTCCGAACAATGCTCCATCGTGTGTTAAATACCTCATTGGACCGGTGATTGTCAGAACACCTTAGTGTTCTACAATGCGGTGGCTCCATGACCCCTAGGAGAGTATCTTTGAGCGTCTTGCTTGCTGGACTGATGCTTGTCGCATCGCTTTCCCCTCTCGCGGCTGCTGACAATGGTAGTCAGAGCGAAGAGCCGGTCGTCTCAGAGCCGTACTTCGCGGTTGGAGATCTCACTGAATTCAACGCTGAAGAGATGGGCAAACCGTACCTGTTCGCTGGTGAGGATGGCGAGACAATCTACAGCGCCACCCGACATCTCAAACAGCAGTGGCGCGACGAAGGATACCCGAATCTGATTCTGCCTTTCACCGACGGTGAGGACGATAGCCAACAGGCACATCAGCAGAGTGCTGAGAGCCAGGGGCGTACTGCGGGAAGGGCTTGTGAGAACGCTTGGCAAGTTGGCCAGACCGGGCAAGTACAGACCACAGCCGGCTTTGTCACGTTCACCGTTCAGAAGGTGACAACTAACTCAGCAGTCCTCATTCAGAATGGCCAGTCAGTATCATCGACGACATTGAACAATATTGGCTCGACTTGGGAGACCACCATCTACCCGACCGATACCACCTACTTCGGTGTCGCACCTGATGTGGACAACAATTGCCAAGTCGAGATTATGATTTACGCCATCGATGGCGGTGGTAATACCGGTGGATACTTCATGCCCTCAATGTCGGGTCAGCGTGAGGTGATCTACGTCGATATCGATGACCTTTCGTGGCGAGATACCATCCTTGCGCACGAGTTCCAACACCTACTGCACAACGCGCGGGACCCGTTTGAATACATCTGGATTGATGAGGGCAATGCGGACATGGCAGCCTACCTGTGCTTTGGCGCTACCAACGCCGTCATTGGCCATGCAAACACATGGACACTGAACGCCAGCCAATCGGTGCGCTGGTGGAATCAGCGGCTCGGTGACTATGGTGCGGGAT
>Ga0310123_10000878_pt1 | contig 26297 bp, 22 predicted proteins | sample CB6_AW_1057_MG_FD_203505 | JGI IMG/M metagenome (GOLD analysis project Ga0310123, IMG submission 203505) | Marine microbial communities from Western Arctic Ocean, Canada - CB6_AW_1057 | ecosystem: Environmental > Aquatic > Marine > Oceanic | place: Canada: Western Arctic Ocean | collected... | reverse complement strand
CGAACACGGTCCGCGAGTGGCTAAATCATGTCGGAGTGAAAACATTATTCATCGAGCCGGGCAGCCCCTGGGAGAACGGCTACATCGAGTCGTTCAACGGCAAGCTGCGTGACGAGCTGCTCGATCGCGAGATCTTCGATACGTTGCTGGAGGCCAAGGTGTTGATAGAAAGGTGGCGTGTGGAGTACAACACGGTAAGACCTCACAGCTCGCTGGGCTACAGGGCCCCAGCCCCGGAGACGATGCTGCCTTTAACTGCTTGTTCCGCTACGCTCCACAAGCAGTTAAAGGAAAACCCCAAGAATGTAAGTTAGACGTTGGTTTCACCAGTGGGGACAGGTCATCCGGCTCGCCCATTCGTCATTCCGCACTCCGCCTTCCCCACTCCGCATTTGCCCTGGCGCAATGTTCGGATTTTCGAGAATACGCACCCTATCAAACACCACTGGGGCCCCCTATAAGGCGCGATCGAAAACCGGCCCCTTTTCAAACAAACGCCACGGAGGAGTATGCTTTTTTAGCCGCTCGCCGCGGCGAGCGGTCAGATGCATGGGTGTGCGGGTCGCCCGCGGGAAAGTTGGAGCGGCGCCGGTTATGCGGTTGTCGGCCGGCCATCGATCGCATTAAAATTACAGGCGCACTAAAATCACGGGCCGGTTGCCCGTGGCGTTGGTGGAAGCACCGGGCGTTTCCAATTCTTCTTATTCAGCAGGATGAAGACCATGAACCGATGTCACGCATTTCGTTTCGCCTCCTTTCTGACGGCCCCTTTTCTGACAACCGCAGCGGCTGTTTTTCTGATCGTGCATCTTTCCGCTCCGTCTGCCTCGGCTCAGAGCGCCACGAAAGATGCCCCAGCGCCGCTGCCGCAAGTGATGTTCGAGACGAGCAAGGGTGACGTGGTGATCGAGCTTTTCGAAGACCAGGCACCCAACACGGTGGCCAGCTTCATCAGCCTGGTGGAAAAGGGTTTTTACGACGGGCTGATGTTCCATCGGGTGATGGATGGATTCATGGCCCAGGGCGGCTGCCCAGACGGAACCGGGACGGGCGGACCCGGCTACCACATCAAATGTGAATGTTACCGACCCGACGCCCGCAAGCACCAGCGGGGCGTGATCAGCATGGCCCATGCGGGACGCGACACGGGCGGGTCGCAATTCTTCATAAACTTGGCCAAGACATCGCACCTTGACGGCAAGCATACCGTCTTCGGTCGCGTGATAAAGGGAATGGAGGCGGTCGACAAACTGAATCGCACCTACGACATGAACAACCGCCTGATACCTGGTGTCGTGCCGGACGTGATCAAGAAGGCCACGGTCGTGCGGAAACGGAACCACGAGTATAAACCCAAGAAAGTTTAGGCGCGAGTCACAAACGACGAAAACAAGCCATGACAAAAAGTGTCGATGAACTTTGCCGCAAGCGGGACATCCAGTTTGCCGAACTCGTCGAGCAGTGTGGTTTGGACGAGCAGCGGGTGATGGCCATTATGTTGGGCCGCTGGACGCCCAGCCCGAGTGAACGGCACGCCATCGCCGCGGCGCTGGACGTCGAGGTGGATGACATCACCTGGGGACACCGAACGCCGATCCAGCACATCTACGGTCACGGACCGGGGTGAGGGAATGCGGATTGCGGAATGACGCGCTTCGCGGCTACTCGGCCGAGGCGATCAGTCCTTCGCCGACGGCCTGGTTGAGTAGCTCTTTCGTGATGCGGAGTTCGGTGTCGTCTTCGAGTGAAAGCACGACCGGATCGACCGACTTGAGTACGCCATCGGTCCACTTCGAGCCGTCGTTGTATTTGATCTTCGTGCCCGGGGTCAGATCACTGCCTGAGGGTTTGTGACCGTTTCCATTGGTCGTCGCGGGCGCTGCCGGCTCGGGCTGTGCTGGTTTCGCTGGGGCCTTTTTCGCTGCCGTCTTTCCGAACCCTTTGCCACGTAGGCCGGCCAGCTCTTGCAGCACGTGCCAGTTATCAAGCCGGTCTTCGTTGGCACGGAGTAAGGTCTCGCTCGGATTGCCTTCTCGATCAAACTGCTTGGAAAATCGTCCTTCGCTACGGGCAAAGTCGATGAAGTCGACCTGCTCGTTCGTCTTGGAATTGATCCACCAGTCGTTCTTGAGCGCCGGGTTGCCTTGCAGCGAGAGCCGCTCGGCAATCGTGTCGCCTTTGCGTGGGTCGTGGATCAGCAGCGGGAAGGCTCGCGTGTCGACGGCCAGTCGGGCCTGATCGGTGGCCATGTTGTCGGCTACCCCGTGCTCGGGCTGACAAGTCGTGTAGCAGCAGACGACGGCCGGTCCGTCGAACTCGAGTGCTTCGAGCACGCTGCGATAGAAGTGGTTGACGTGGGCACAGGTCGTCTGGGCGACATAGGTGCGAGGGTGCATCATGGCGATCTGAGCGATCTCCTTGCGGCGTTCCTGTTTGCCGGCGATCTTCTTGCCATGCAAGCTCATCTTCGAGTTTTGGCCCGTGAAGGTGCTGGTCGAGGCCTGGCCGCCTGTGTTCGAGTAAACCTGGGTATCGAGAACGAATATTTTTACGTTGATGCCGGAGGCCAACAGCCGCGAGAGCGATTGGAAGCCGATGTCGAACATGGCACCGTCGCCGCCGATGCACCAGATCGGTTTGTCGGACCAGCCCTTTTGATCCCATCGCATGCGGAGGCCCATGGCGAAGGCCGGAGCGTTTTCGAACAGCGAGTTGGACCACGGCACGAGGTACGGATTGTACGGATAGGTCGAGGTGTAGACCGTGTTGCAACCGGTGGCGGCAATGATGCCCCAGTCGTTGTTGTACTTCAAGCCGGTAGCCGCGCAGAGCATGCGGAGCGCCGTGCCCTCGCCACAGCCGGCGCAGCTGCCCGCGCCGCCGACGTAGACGTGCGTCCGCTCTTTGAGCATCATGTCGATGAGCAAATTGTCATTGATATAGCGATCGTCCGAAGGGCCAAACTGTTTGAAGAAGCGATGGCTTTTGCGAATGTCGGTCATCACCTGATCGGTCTTGTCGATCATCTTGAGCGCATCGTCATCACAGACGACGACACACTCGGCACAACCCTTGCACTTGCTCGGGTCGATCATGATGTTGAACTTGCCGCCCTCGTCGCCCTTCTTTTTGGGAGCGTCGTAATATTTTCGGGTCTCGGACCATTGGCGACGAAACATTTCGCGATCGGCCTCGTCGGGAATTTGCTTGAGGCGCTGCTCCCAGTCGCTCTCGGCGGTGACCTTTCCGAGAATGGCCGTGTCGGGACAGAGCGTCACACAGTCCATGCAGCCGGTGCAATTGTCGGCGATGAATTCGGGGATCTCGGGCGCGATGTTCGAGAAGTCGCGGAAGGCAGCGGTGCCGGCGGGGACCAGCGAACGGGCGACGCTCAGATCGGCCGGCAGCCCTTTTTCGGCGTTGCCGTCTTCGTATCCGCGGATGATCCGTTCGTTGAAATCATTGACGTCGAGGACCGGCAACTGGATCTGCTTATAGCTGTCGTCGACGAGTGTTCCGAACGAATTGTTATTAAACGGATCGCGATCATTCGCGTCGTTCATCGAGGGTTTGTCAGAAACAGAGGCCATGGGAAAGGTCCTTTGAAAATGATAAGCTCAAAATCCGAATGTCGAAATCCGAAACAATATCTAATTTGGAAATGTATTAAACGGTTATCGATCGCGGTTTATTCTTCAGATGCTACACGTTTTGACTCGCTCTTGCGAACGATAGCGCCAAAGATGTTTGTCAGTTCCGTACTCTCCTGGATCAGGCTGTCACAATCCTCTTTCAAGCCATTCTCTTCACCCAGGTCGACTAAACGCAGCCGGTACCGAGATTCCTTCGCTTCCTTGCGTGAAATCTTGATGCGATGTTGAAAGTCCTTCTTGCTAAGCGCCTCATTGGCTTTGATGTAGTTTGCGCCGACCGAACCCGACGACCTGACCAGCTATTTTACATCTTCGATATTGCAAACCATTCGAGGCAATCGTTTTACAAACACCCGAACCTGTTTGTCAAACTGAAAGGTTCGATCTTCAAGGTCATACGTCTTTCCGACACGCTGTGGTCCGGCAACTGTTTCTGTCATTTACGCTTCCGAAATTGAGATTTGTTTCGGATTTCGAAATTCGAGTTTCGGATTTTCTTTCCACGATCAACCGTTTATCACCGAACTTGGAATTTCTTGCATCTCGTGATAGCCGCGGTGGACGCAGGTCAAGTTGTCTTGGACAACCTGTTCACCGCGCTTGCCAAAGTATTTTCTCAGTGCCTTCTCGACGCCGGACAGGACCTGATCGTCGGACATGCCGCTATCTTTCGAGAAGGGTGTCAGCTTCAAAAATACACCGAGCAGGACGATGCCCTGCATACGCATCTCGAGGTCGGCGACCGACGCAACCTCGCGGGCGATCTGAACCATGTCGGCATAATAGATCCGCAGCTTGGAATCGCGAATTGTCTTCTGGTGGTGCGGCGGAATGTGACTCCAGACGTCTTTCGGATCGGAGAAGTGCGCCTGCATGAAAACAGCGCCGCCGTCGACCGTTCCCTTGAGCGGATCGCCGCTCTTCATCGCGTTCACGTCGTTGAGCACGATGAGGTCGACGAATTCGAGTTCCGAATGGGTGTAGATGTGCTCGTTGGCGATCGTGAGGTAATAGGTTGTGGGCAAGCCCTTCTTTTCGCTGCCATACTTAGGATAGGCCTGGACGTCTTTGCCGAACACGTCGCCGGCGATCGTGGCGATCACTTTGTTCGTCGTGACGCTGCCAAAGCCGCCGACCGAATGGCCGCGCATCGAGTAGCCGCCGGGTGGGCGTAGATCGGGATCATCACCGCGCGAGAGCGCCAGCTCGTGCTCGATGCCGACGCAGTAAAAGTCCGAGCCCTGGTTGATCATGTTTTCAAAGGCGGCGACGATGTCGCCCGGCCGGACATCGCGACTGCCCAAGCCGGCCGCCGCGCTATAAATCTGTGGGATGCTCTCAAGCTTGTCGTGTCCGAGCTGACCGTTGATCGCGTCGCAGAAGGCGGCCTTGATCTCGCGGGTCAGATGGTTGCCGGTGGTCGAGAGCGGGTCGTCCATACGTTCGAAAACGGTCACGGCGCGGCAATTTTTGAGCGCGTCGACTAATTGGTGCGTCGGGAACGGCCGGAAGCAATAGAGCGTGATGCAGCCGGCACGGATGCCCTTTTCCTCGCGCAGATAGTCGACCGTGACCTGCGCGGTTTCCATATACCCGCCCATGCCGATCAGAATGTACTCGGCGTCGTCGCACCTATAGGGAATGAGGAAGTCGTATTTTCGGCCCGTTTGGCGATGAAATTCGGCGAACGCCTCGGACAGGGCCGGGGCGACTTTGTCGTAGTACCAGCGTTGGGCGATCTTGCCCTTCATGTACGCGTCTTGGTTTTGCACGACGCCCGACATGATCGGGTTTTCCGGGTCCATGAGATTGATGAGCTTTTCGCTCGGGTCGCCGATGAACTCTTTCATGAAGTCGGGCTCGGGCAGTCGCGCGGTTTCGACGGTATGCGTGGTGAGGAACCCATCCTGCACATTGAAGAAAGGGGTATGTGAAGCCTCGGCCGCACGGCGGGAGATCAGACAAAGGTCGCCGGCTTCTTGGGCATTACGGGCAAATAGCATTCCCCAGCCGCAGTCGGCGACGCTCATCACGTCGTCGTGGCCGGCATGCACGTTAAGAGACTGGCTGGTGAGAGCCCGCGAGCCAATGTTGAAGACGACTGGCAGCCGTTTGCCGGAAATCGTGTAGAGCACTTCTTTCATGAGGACCAGGCCCTGGCCCGAAGTGAAGTTGGTGACGCGGCCGCCGGCCAACGCAAACCCTTCGCAGAACGACGCCGAGGAGTGTTCGCTTTCGGGTTCCATGAAGATCAACGGCGTGCCCCATAGGTTCGATTTGCCATCGTTCACCGCAGCGTTGAATCCGCTGCCCATGGTCGTGCTACTGGTGATCGGGTAAGCACCGGTCCCGTCAGAGATTTGTGTCTCGACGTGGACGACGGCCTCGGCCCCATCGCAGGTCGTCAAAATGCCCGGATAGGCGAACCCGGGCTCGGCCTTTTGGGACAGCGGAGTATAATCGCGGTCCTCTGATCGATTAGGAGCGAGGGCAATTGGAGCGGGCGCTTGGGTCATCGTATTGTCATCCTTAGTACGAGTCGCACGGACATGAAGTCAGCGATTGTTCGTTTCTCCCAGCGAAAACATGGTGAACGTGACCTTGGTATTTCGTAATCTGCTGCAGTACGAGTCGCACGGACAGTTGATAAAGAGGCACAGGCAAGACAAAGGCCAGGACGCGAGGCACCGCCAGGCCGACACCGCTCGAACACCCACGGATGTCAAAGCTCGGCCTACTTTTTTCAATTGGTTAGACTTATAATCTTAATAGCCTGTGCTAATAGTCATAGATAGACTATCGTGAACCGCCGTCGAGTGCAAATTCAACTTCCGAGCCGCGTGACTGGCGAAGGTGGTTTACGACGGCTTGAATAGCCGTAAGTCAATTCATAGACACCGATTGAGCAAAAAGAAGGATTTTTGACAATCGACGTAAAAAATCAAGGTGGCCGGCTCGCGGGGTGAATGAAATACACCAGAATCGGGTAGCACCGACACCTGTCCGCAACAGACGCTGCCATCCGACAGACGAATTCGGATAGGTGTCGGTGAACGCAGCACAGGAGGTTTTCCGGCTCGCTCCGTGTATCAGCCTAGTATCTTGGCGCCAGAGCGACACCGACACTCGTCCGGTCACGCGAATGAGTATCGCCAAGTGTATTCCGGACGAGTGTCGGTGCTACCCACTACGAACTGGGATTACGTGATATTAAATCCACGGTCATCGAAGCCGAGCTTGATTTGCTCAATCAGTTCACGGCGGGCGGACTCGTAGTCCTCGGAATTCACCCAGGGGCGAACGACGAATTTAACGCTGCTGCCGGCCAGTTGGTCGACGGCCACCAGCGGCTCGGGATCGTGGAGAATGCGGTTGTCAGCGGCGATCAAATCGTCGAGAAACGCCTTCACTGCCTTGAGGTCGTCTTGAGATTCGCAACCGACGACCAGATCGATCCGTCGCGTCGCGTTGGCCGAATAGTTGCTGATCGTGCCGTTGATGACCGAGCCGTTGGGCACGATGATCCGCACGTTGTCGCCGGTCCGCATGATGGTGCTAAAGATGTGAATCTCTTCGACCGTACCCAACGTGCCGCCCGCTTTAACAAAATCGCCGACCTTGAACGGACGGAAGAGGATGACCATCACTCCGGCGGCGAAATTGCCCAACGAGTCTTTCAGCGCCATGCCGACCGCGAAACCGGCCGCGGCCAGGACGGCGGCGAGAGAGGTGGTTTCTACGCCAAGTTCGTGGATGGCCGCTATGATGACCACAAGCATAAGCAGCCCATGGGCGATGTTGCCCAGGAAGATGGCCAAGGTTTCGTCGACGTTGGCCCGGCGAAGCATCTTTTTTGACAGCCTGGTAACAAGCCGTGCCGCCCAACGGCCGACGAAAAAGATGACGAGAGCCGTCACAAGATTGACGGCCAACGCGGCTCCGTTGGTTACGATCATTTGCCGGAGCGTTTCGAGATTAGTCATCGCAAGGTATCTCCCGAGGCGAAGAAAAAGGTCCGTAACAGTTGGGCCGTAGGCCCTGTAGGGAATGTGCCTCCGTGCCATTCCGGGCGTTGGTACACGCACTCCACTCCGGCGCAACGGAACGCCACGGAGGGCGTTCCCTACTTCAAACCCGTAGCGGATTCTCGGCGAAGGAATGCAGTCGGGCCATTTCGTACTGGCTGCCAACGAACAGCGGGGTCCGCTGGTGGACGCTCTTCGGCTCGATGTCGAGGATCCGCTGGCGGCCGGTCGTAGCGACTCCGCTCGCCTGTTCGGCGATCATGGCGATCGGATTAGCTTCGTACAAGAGCCGTAATTTACCTTCGTGATAGCTGGAGGTGGGGGGATACAAGAAGATCCCACCTTTGAGCACTGTTCGGTGGAAATCGGCCACCAGCGAGCCGATGTAACGCGACTTGTAGGCGATGTCATCTTCGCCCGATTTGAGCCAGTGCAAGAAGCGTCGGCAAAAGGGCGGAAAGCTGTCGGCATACGCTTCGTTCACCGAATAGGTTGAGCCCCGATCGGGCATCTTGATCTCGGGATGGCTGAGCACGAAAGCGCCGATGGACGGGTCGAGCGTAAAGCCGAACACGCCCTGGCCGGTGGTGTAGACCAACATCGTCGACGAGCCGTAGAGCACATAACCGGCGGCGATCTGTTGGTGGCCCATCTGCAACACGTCGTCGGCCGGCTTATCCCCGTTATTGATATCGCGTCGGAAGATGGAAAAGATCGTGCCGACACTGACGTTCACGTCGATGTTGCTCGAACCGTCGAGCGGATCGAAGATGACGACGTATTTACCACGCTTCGGATCTTTGAGCGCGACGATCGGGTCTTCGTTCTCTTCCGACGCCAGTACGCCCACAATGCCGCGGTGTCCGAGCGTGTGGAGAAGTGCGTTGTTGGCGAACACGTCAAGGCCCTGCTGCTCTTCGCCCTGCACGTTGATCTCGCCTGTGCCACCCAGCAGTCTCGTGAGCCCGAGTCGGCGGACCTCGGCGGCGATCATTTTGCAAGCCAACGTAATGCCGCTCAGCAGCAGAGAAAACTCGCCCGAGGCCGTCGGGTGATGAAGGCGCTGCTGGTCGAGAATGTGCTGGGGGGCCGTAACGATTTCTGCAGACGCCATCGTGGACTCGCAGTCGGTAATTCCAAGTTTCTCGTTTATTTACTGACCATGACGGCACCCATCGCTAACCACTTATGTTTCTTCCCGGATTTCGCTCGACGACACGTCGGCACGAAATGCCTGCTCGGCAATACCCTCACAAAGCTGCCGAAGCGCGGGCGGCAAATCGAGGTCCTCAAGCCAGCAGAACTTCCCCTCTACGAGCCGGCCAAACACCAGGAATCGGCACCCGGACGCGGCAATCGACGCGAGAGCAGCGTCCCTCTGCTGGCGATCCCCATAGTAATTCAGATCGGCCACGCGGGCAATCGTGTCGGCCCCGACAATAAAGATGGCTTGTGGAAACAAGGCCGCCTTTTCGGTGAATGTGGCGGCTCGCGTGAGCCAAACTGGCAGATCTCGACAGCCAAGCAGCCGGCGGCGGATATCGAGAAAATCGAGTGGAGGCTTGTCGACGTTGGTGATCGACAATTCCAGGACGACGGGGCAGCCGAGATGTTTGCCGGCCAGATCGACCATCTGCCGATGCGCGTCATGCAGCGGGTTAAAAGCACCCGGAAAGACGGCTTGGCCCGAAGGCTCCTGGCTGGAAAAGTGCGATGCCGCGCGCTCGGTCGAACCGAGCAGAAGATCGCTCCAGGAATCGTCGCCCGGGGGGACATCCACGCGTTCGGTAGCGAATCGCTCGCCGAATTCGGGCGCGAACTCGACCGCCGGTGATTCGTCGCTACGGTCGATATTCGCGATGGCGCCGAGCACCAGACCTGCTGATCTATCTTCTTCGTCAGCACGGCTGCGTCGCTGCTTGTTGAACTGCCAAGAAGCGACTTGTGTGCCGCGTGCCGTCTGCACGGCCACGTGTACCCGATGGGGGCCGCGTTTCTCTCGGTCGCTGGCCAGGCTGGCCGTGCAACCGACGCCAGCCAGCCGATACGGATCGTCGTCCGAAAGGTGGCGAGCTCGCTCGAAAGCGGCCATCGCGAGGGCGCGGGCCGTTGTCTCCGAACAGGACTGATCGGGCTGAAAGCCAAGATAATCGATCAGTGCATCGGCCGAGTAGGGCACGCTGGCTTCGAGAACCGTACGCGACGCCCCGGGCACGGCCAACAAATCGCCAATCGCCGTGCTGCCGCCACCGGTCACGGCCAGAACGACCCGCATCGGCCCGGCGTGGATTTGTTGAACGAGTTGTTCGCGGCTGGGGTTGATCACCGTACGCCATGCGGATGAATGCAAAGAGATTCAGCCATTGGTATCGTCGACGCGTCTTCAAAGCTCTTCGCGTGTTATTGCGATGTCCGGGTCTGCGTCCAATCCGGCAGAACGCCGGCGGGCCTCGTCCTCGTGCCACCCACGAAGGATGAGCGGCTCGTCCGAATCGCCAATCCCGTCCCAAATTTGCTCGACAAGCCTCAATCGGTCCGCGATGGGAAGTTGCTGGATTTGTTCGAGTGGAGCGTCCATACATCCATTGTATCATGCGTGATCGACCAGAATAGCCACCCGACCGCTAAACCATTTTATACTTTTTTTCGCGGAGCGGCCCAAGATCGGCCCACGCCGCTCGAAGTCCCTATTGTAGTGGGCGCTGGTGTAGTGCCCCGGATCGATGAGTGAGGTGTCCGCCGGGATTTGTGGAACAACCCGAGCCACACCGTTTTCTGTCGGAGGGTTAGGTTATGATCAAGAAAACATTGATGGCAGTCGGTGGATTGTCCCTGCTGGGCGTGCTGGTCTTTGGCCGCAACGTCTGCAGCTACGTCACGACATCCGCCGAGCGGGTCCGAGATTCGGTCCGCGAAAGCGTGCCGATCGGGTTCGAAATCGATCGGGCACGGAAGATGGTGCGCGACCTGGTGCCCGATATCCGGCGCTGCATGCACGTGATCGCCAAGGAAGAAGTCGAAGTCGAGCGGCTCGAAAAGCAGGTCGACGGAGCCGAGCAGAACATCGTCAAGGATCGGCAGGAGATTCAGCAGCTCGCGGCAGCCTTGAAGGACGATCGCAGCACGTATCACTTTGCCGGTCGGCATTACACGGCGGACCAGGTGAAGTCTGATTTGACACGACGCTTCGCCCGCTTTAAGACGAGCGACGCTACGATGGAAAGCAATCGTAACATGCTTGTCGCGCGGCAACGCAACCTGGATGCCGCACTGCTGAAGCTTGACGGCATGTTGGCCGCCAAGCGGCAACTGGAAGTCGACGTCGAAAACCTCGAGGCACGAATGAAGTTCGTTCAGGTGGCTCAGGCGTCGAGCGAATACAACTTTGACGACAGTCAGTTGGCCCGGGTGAAAGACCTCGTGGCCGACGTGCGAAGTCGCCTGGCGGTGGCCGAGAAGCTCGTCAACGCCGATGTAAAATATCACGACGAGATCCAGTTGGAAGCGGTCGACGCGGCCGAAATCCGCGACGAAGTGACCGAGTACTTTGGATGGGACCGGCCGACCGTCGCCAACGTGGCCCAGGCCAGTCATTAACCGTGCGCTATCCGTGTTTAGCGCACGTCGCTTGCGCGTGCGTGTTGCCTTCTTGGAAGAAAACAGCCGGCGAGGTAGGGTAATGATGAAGAGTACCTTGGGCCGACGAAATGCCTCGCAGGCAGATACCGTGGCGAAACGATCCAGTAACCAGCGATTCTTGTTGTGGATAGATGGCGTCGGAGGGTTTCTCACGCTGCTTGGGGAGCGGATTGTCGTGGGACAACCGAGCGCCGAAGGCGCCGTCGACCTGCCGATTCGCGCCGACCTATCGCGGCGGCACTGCATCATTCGCCGCGAGCAGGAAGGCTACGTGCTCGAACCAGTTCAAGCGCTCTCCAACCGCGAGATTCGTATCGACGCACAACGGATCGAGGGACCGACGCGGTTGGCCGACGGCAACGTGATCGACCTGGGACAGGGGGTCAAAATAAAGTTCAGCCAGCCGCATGCGCTCAGCGCCACGGCCCGGCTCGTTATGGTCAGTCACCACAAGACGCAGCCAACCGCCGATGCCGTGCTGCTGATGTCGGATACGTGCATCCTGGGCCCGAACTCGCACTGTCATGTTCCCTGCAAAGCCTGGCAGCGCGACGTGGTTTTGTACCGTCGAGACGACGACCTGATTTGCCGCACGCAAGGCCCGCTGGAGATCGACTCTCAGGCGACCGACGGCCATGCCACGATCGGCCGCAACGCACGAATCGAAGGCGAGGACTTCGCCATCCGTTTAGAATCGTTATAGCCGAAATTTAGCCAGCTCGCTTGCGAGTCGCTATAATGGGTTTTGCCTATGAGTCTGAACGCCACAAAAGTCAGCGAGGAAGGGAAACCGCTCGCCGGCGCGACGAAGTTCACGCACCCGAGCGGCTCGCGTCCGCTCGACGGTTATACGATCAAGCGCGGTGTCGGTCGTGGTGGGTTCGGCGAGGTCTACTTTGGCGAAAGCGACGGCGGAAAAGAGGTCGCGCTGAAGTTGATTCGCCGCAATCTCGAGGTCGAGCTACGTGGCGTGCGTGAATGTCTTAACCTGAAGCACCCCAATCTGGTCGGCCTCTACGACATCAAAAGCGACGACATGGACGATCGCTGGGTCGTGATGGAATACGTCTCGGGCGAAAGCCTCGAAGCGTTGATCGATCGCCACCCCGACGGAATGCTCCGAGACGACGTGTTGCGGTGGATGCACGGCATGGCGGCTGGCGTGGCTTACTTGCACGACCATGGCGTCGTACACCGCGACTTGAAGCCCGGCAACATCCTGAGCGACGAGGGCACGGTCAAGATCGGCGACTACGGACTGGCCAAGTTTATTTCCTGCTCGCGACGCAGCGGCCAGACCGAGAGCATCGGCACGATCCATTACATGGCGCCGGAAATCGCCAACGGACGGTATGGACGCGAAATCGATATCTACGCTCTGGGCATTATGCTTTACGAGATGCTGACCGGCAACGTGCCGTTCGAGGGCGAGAGTGTCGGCGAAGTGCTGATGAAGCATCTCACGGCCGAGCCCGATCTGGGCGTGCTCGACGAGCCTTATCGAACGGTTGTGGCCCGGGCGATGGCCAAGGACCCCGAGAAACGATTTCGCAGCATCAGCGAGATGATCGCCCAGTTGCCTAACGCGCCCGCCGGCGGTGTGGCCCGGGCGGCCTACACGCCGGCAGACGGCCCGCGGGTAGCCGATTCGGCAGACGAGCAGGACCAGGTCGTTCCGGCGGTCGCGATCAGCGAGGAAACAGATGAGGAGCCGGTGGCCCAAGCGGTCCGCGATGGCTGGCGGAATATTCAGTCATGGTGGGCCGAATTGAAGCTGCACGCGGGCGTGAAGACGCTACTGCTGGTGCTGGTGATCTTGGGGCTGATCGGTTTTTCGGAAGCGTGGGTCCCGGTACTATTCTCGGCGCTGTTGATCTATGCCGTGTACTGGGTGGTGCGGGCCATGGTCTCGCCGGTGATGAAGGCCAGCGGCAAGCCGCCGCGAGTTGCTTCGCCCCCCGTGAATGGGCCGTCACAGGAAGTTGTTGCCCAGAGAATAGAAGCCGCTCAATTTGTTGAGCGCCGGCGCCAGCGTGGGAAGCATCGGCGTCGACACAGTTGGCGAGACGAACTTCGAACAACGCTCGTCGAGAAATCGGTCCGAGATAAACTGGCCGAACTGACCGGCTCGATGTTGCTCGCTGCGCTCGCGGCCGTGCCGCTGAGTATCGTGATGTGCATTTTCGCTACGCCTGCGCTCGGGACGACGTTGCAGATCGAACAAGCGATTTGGATCGCCTTGGTCGGCACGGTCGGCGCTTGGGCCGTGATGCTGCCGTCGAAACGCTGGGAAGGCCGTCATGGCGATGACGGCGTGCGACGATTTACCATGTTGGTCGCCGGTCTGGCGATCGGCGCCATGGCCTGTGGTCTGGCCGGTCTGCTGATGGTCGAGCTGCCCGACAGTAATGATTTCGGCGGACAGGGCCTGCTCAGCGGCTTCCATGCGGCCGACGGCACACCGACGATGCTCCCATACCTGGCATACTTTGGTTTTCTGTTTGTGATTCTTCGCTGGTGGCGGATAGCCGACCCGCTCCGCACTGTGCGGCTGAGTCTCTGGTCGACCGTCTGGTGTGTGGCCTGGGCATGGCTGCTCGCTCAGCTTTGGTGGTTTCCACAGCCGTGGGGCCTGATGCTCGCCGGAATGATCGCCATGTCGACGCAGTTGGCCAGCCCCTGGATACCGCACGAAGAGCGGATAGGGAAACAGGAAGCGGACGAATAACTTCTATGTTGAGCGCACGTCGCTTGCGACCCGTGTTTAACATTTAGCGTTCAACGCCCGTACGAAACTCGGGCCGCAAGCGGCCCCGCTAAACTTTTTAGGCGAAACGAGTAGAACCATGTCATTAACCCCATTAATAGTGTTCTTCTTCCTCGGCTGTCTGCTGTTGGGCGGATTGGTGCTATTGGTTACGCTAATCGTCAATCGTAAGACGCGGCCGATTGCTCTGGTCATCGCCGGTGTGCTGGCCTTGATCGTTATGGTACCTGTTGTCATGTATTTGATGGCATATTCAATAACACCTGGCTTGCGACAAAAAGTCCATGTCCACGACTACCCCCGTTTCAGCCCACACGAATCTCAACAGACCGCCCCGTCTAGCCCGTCATCGCTCATAGGGGACGCTACCTACGAGGACATGGGGGCAAGTCTTATCGATCTAGGCCAGCCGGCCACCGACACGGCAGGCGACGCTGCAACCGAAACCGCGAGCGAAAGTTCCACGGAAGAGACCGGGGAGCTTACCGAGGAGCCAACCTCGAGCGATGAAGAGGGAGCCGATCCGCGTGCGCACGCGGCTGCTGAGAAACCAGACCTGCCGCCCGAGAAGCAAGCCGAGCCCGAGCCCGCCTGGGTTACCTCGCCGCCGAAGAGCGTGGGCAACTCCGATCCACACCAGCGAAGGATCCAGTCGGATGAGTTCGCCACGGTCGAGGAGTGTAATCGACAGCTCGACGAACTGATGAGGGTTGCCACGGCTGAGTATCTAGATCAACTGATTGGCACCGATCGCTTCGCGTGGCACCCAGCACATTATCTGGGACGATTGGGCATCACGACCGGTGACATTCGGCGGAACATCTGCAAAGAGGAACACGCGAAGACCGTCAAACACGATTTTGGTGACATGAAGCGGGTTTCTATCCTGATGGAATTCGACAAGGACATCGAAAAAGATTTGCGACGCGCATGGAAAGAGTCGCAATTGGAAGAGCGGCTAGCAACGGTGGGCGTCGGCTCGGGCGCCGTGCTGCTGCTGATCGGCGCGGTCTTTGGTTTCTTGAAGTTTGACACGGCGACTGAAGGTTTCTACACCAAGCGGTTGATCTTTGCCGCCATCGCGGTGACAATAATAGTACCGTTTCTCACTATACTGCTATGGGATGTCTTTGGCGATTCCTGGTAGGGTGGGCAGAGTGCAACCCCTTGCTGAGGGTGTAGCCTACGCGTTTTTCTCACGCAAGTGCTTCACAAATATGGCTTCTGAGCCGACGCCCGACTCGTTGCTTGTAAAACAAATTCGCACGGGCAAGCCCGAGGCGTGGAACCAACTGATTGCCCAGTATGAGGGCCGGCTGTTGGCGTTCGTCGAGAGCCGGCTGCGCGGCCGCTCGGCGTCCGAGGACGTCGTGCAAGAGACGTTCGTCGGCTTTCTGACCAGCTTGCCCAATTACGACAGCCAGCGGCCGTTGGAAGGTTATCTGTTTTCGATTTGCTCGCACAAGCTGACCGACTTTTTGCGGCGCGAGGGCCGGCGTCCGGCCATCCCGCTCTCGTCCTCGGCCAAAGATTCGGCGGGCGAGTGGGACCTGCCCGGCTCGGCACGACACGCCAGCAGCATTTTGCGTAGCGGTGAGCGGCGCGGCATGGAAGCGGCGGTATTGGCCGAGGCGCTCGGCGAAGAAATCGGACATTGGCAATCGCGTGGCCAGTGGCAGAAAATCGAGTGCATGGAACTGCTGTTCGTCTGCGGTTGGCCGAATAAGCGAGTGGCCGGCCAGTTGAATCTCAGTGAGCAGCAAGTGGCCAATTTTAAGTTCGATTTTCTGGCCAAGCTCCGCAGCCGGGTCCGGAAGCAAGATCTTCCGCCCGACGTGTTCCCGGAATTGTACGAACAGGAGTAAGCTATTTGCACCACAGAGACACAGAGGACACGGAGAAAAGAACTTGGTTTTATGCTGATCTACAAAGAATTGACTCATGTGATGTGCGGTGCAGCGATTGAAGTTCACTCTCAGCTTGGACCCGGTTTGCTGGAATCCGCTTACGAACAATGTTTGTGCCATGAATTGGCGTTGCGAGATATTAAACTTCAACGGCAAGTTCCTTTGCCGGTCACGTATAAGGGCGTACGGTTGGATAGCGGTTATAAGTTGGATGTTGTTGTTGACGAAAAAGTGATCCTTGAACTGAAAACCGTCGAATCCCTACTCCCAATCCATGAAGCACAACTGCTCACATACCTGCGGTTGAGTAAAATGAAGGTAGGTCTACTTCTAAACTTCAACATGCCAACGATGAAAGATGGAATCAAGCGACTTGTGCTGTAAGATGAATTTCAACTTGCCCTCTGTGTCTCCGTGGTAAATTCCTTTTTTCGCTTTTTAACGAAACAATGAACAAACCATTTTCACTCACCGAGTTGGAAGCCTACTTGGACGAGGCGTTGCCTGCAGACGCGATGGCACGGGTCGAAGAGGCACTGCGCAGCGACAAGAGCCTGGCAGGGCAACTGGCCGACATCAACGGCCGCCACGACGCGGGCGTACACAGCCTGGGCGGCGTCTGGCGGCGAGCCCGGCTAAGCTGCCTGAGTCACGAGCAGTTGGGCAGCTATTTGCTCGAAGCACTACCCAGCGACGCAGCCGACTACGTGACATTCCACTTGCAGACGGTCGGCTGCCGCTATTGTACGGCCAATCTGGCCGACATGTGTGCTCAGCACGACCAGTCCGATGCCGGCGCCGACGTCCGACGTCGAAAATACTTTCAATCGAGCGCCGGATACCTGGAAGGCATGTAGGCCGGAACAAACGGTAGCGCAGTTCCGGCAAGAAGCTACAACTCCTTGATCAGATCGTTCGTCGTCAAAACCCTGCCAAATCGTCTGGCATGCATTAGCAGGCCTTCGTCATGTGCTCGTTGTGTTATCGTAGCTGAGCAATCCTCGCAGATCACGGTGTTGTAACCCAACTCAGCCGCAGCTCGCGCGGTGCCCAAGACACACATATCGGTGAATAGCCCAATGATCACAACATCTCGAATAGCATAATTTCTCAATGCGTGATCAAGTTGACTTAAAGTGAATCCACCAGAGGTCAGTTTATCAATGACGAGGTCTTCTGTCCCGGGAAAGACCACCTCTGCAATTTCGTAACCCGGTGTACCTCTCCACAGTTTTGGTGGGTTGTTCAGCTCTCTGAGTCGAGGAGACATCTCATCACCCAGCGATGTCATACAACCATTTCGCGTATATACAACTTTTAGATCACGTTCACGGAACGCCTTGATCAACTTTACCGTGTTTGGAATCACGGTCTCATCGATTCTTTGATTAAAGTAGGTTCGAATGTCAGGGTATTTCTCTCCCACGGGTGAATGCTCATCAATAAACAAATATTCAATTTGCATGTCTATCACAACCAAAGCCGTATGAACCTCGCTTAGTTCGAATTGTGCGGCAACGAGGTCAAATGGATACTGTGGGTCTAGCTCTTCTGCATTCCAACTCATGTTATCAACTCTCCTTTTCAATCATGCGGATCACCAAATTTTGCGCGTTATGCAATAGCACACTCTTCTACGCTTCTTGCCGGAACGGCGCGGAGCTTGTTCCGGCCTACCAGATCGCCTTCACGCCGCCAGATCATCGAGCGGCGATTTCCAATAGGTGAAGGTCGGAAACAACGCGGCCAGCACGGCGGTCACCGACTTCTTGGCGACGCTCAGCGTTCCTTCCTCACAGGCACGGCGAACGTCCAGACAGCCCAGCAGCAATCGCGAAAACTGCTGGCCGCTGCACCGCAGATCAGTGCGCTCGGGCGATTCGGCCACCAGAGAGGCGCTACGGCGGCTTAACGTGAGGCGGCGTGGTTGGCCGTCGATCTTCAGACTCAGATGCAACGGACAGGGTAAGCCGGCCTCTTTAGCCGCTGCGTGCAACCGCGGATAGAGCCGCCTGACGAGCGACGCAGGCTGAAGCACTTTGACAATCGGCACACCGAAAGCGTTGGTCAGCGTGCGCCAATCGCCGCCGGCCGTGATCATCAGTTCGTGCAACGGGTGTGTCGGCGGAGCGTGCAAGACAATCGTATCATGATTGCGTTCCATCGCATCGCGGCAGGCATGGGTCAAAAGCGGCACGGCCGCCGATCGGTGACCCGGCAAGGTGATCAATTCGACGATCCGCTCGCCCGCGACTACCGCGTAGCCGACAATTGTGGCGCCGTTCGGTCCGTAGTCGAGCGTGTCACGCCCTTCGATGGCCACGAGGATCTGATCGTACGCCTTGCGGCTGCAGAGCCAATGCCAGTAGGCGTCGCTGCGCGCGACCAGCCCGTACCGGCCGGCCACCTGTTGCTGGTAAACATCGATCAGCGAACTGAGCTCAACATGTCGCCACACGCGCGCGTGGAAACTCTTGCGGTAACGTGTGCTCGACAATTGGGCCAACGTATCTCGCGCACTGGAAACCGAATAGCCTTGATCACGCAATGCGATCCAGCCGCGATTCTCAGGCCGCACGTCAAGGTCCGTCGACATGGCGGTTACCAATTCGGCGCCGTCGGCGCGGGCTTCACTCTCGGCCGCGGCCAACAGATGGTGACGGTAATCGGCCGCACGGTACTCGGGCAACACGGCCAACCACTGGAGTGCCGTGGCCGGAATCTGGATCGCGCCGAACTGAACGAGACGACGCACCAATTGCACGTGCCCGAGAAGCTGGCTACCGCTGCGAATCAATAGCCGGCCGGTCGGCTCGTATTGAGGATAGTCGAGCGATGCCTGGAACTCTTCGCGGGAGGGCGCCTGATGCACGGCGAGCAACAACCGATGGATCAGCGCGTGGTCGCCCGGGTTGGCTGCGACAACAGGAGCCAGGTCGAGGAGCGGCGGGCTAAGACTCGAATCGCCATTTCTCTTCCGGACGAACGGACGAGAACCCGCATCGACATCCCCTGATGTCGTTCGCCGAACACGTGGAGAACGTGCGCTGGCCCCCATCGTACTGGCATCCCTTCTCGTATGCGCGGGAGGCATCACAAGAACGAACGATCCGTCGCCTCGCCCATCATGGGAAGCACCCCGGCTGGTGCGCTACGAGCGCGGGGACAAGTCCGGCGGCTCGCTCTCTTCTTACTTTGTTAGCAGCCGGGGTGCTGGATTCGATCCATCACGTTGCCCATAGACTAAGCGGTGTGCGTTTGCATTTCCAGTATCAAATCGGATAAAGTTTCTTTCCGCTGCAAACAGAAAGCATAGTCGCGTGCCGAAAGAATGGCCTCGGCGCGTACCGCCGCAGCAGCCGTGTCGCGCTGAGCGAGCAATTCGGCACGCTGTGGTGATATCCAAGGCTGGAGTGCCGTATTGACGCGTGAGATTTCAAGATGGCGGGTATGCGCATTCTCGGGTGTCTTCGCTGTGCGTATCCATTGTTCCTTCCGCCCGATCAGCGCGTCGAGCGATTCGTCCGATTCAGTGGCCAATTCGGCGGCCGATCGTCCGTCGCCCACGGCCCTTCGATCGACATACTGCTCCGGATGATAGGTCAATTCACGAAGCAGATACTCGATCTGCCGCTGATCGCCGAGCGTCGTTGCCGTCCGATCAATGGGCAGCCGCCACGTGGCCGACACGACCAAAAATTCGGGCGGTCGTAGTTGAAAAAATCGGTGAATCAGCCGATCGGTCAGTTCGTCGTATTTTGCACCCCCAATGCCGTGCAGAAACAGATCGCTGAGCAACAGCCGGGCGAACATCGTGGTGACCAAGGCACGGGACCGAATCTTGATCCCCTGCCGCGATAAATCGGCCAGTTGCGCGACGGCCACCTCGGCACTTCCATCGGGTGTGAGATCGAGCACGATTTCCGTCTTCCCACGGTCGGAGATGACCATCTGATCACCACGTACGCAAGCGAACATCGGTCGTCGCCGTGGATCCGCTTCCGACCAGATCCAGAACGGTGCTTCCAGGCAGCCGTCTCGCTGCGACAAGTTGGGCACGGGGTGTGCGTGACTGCGAACGTGGTATTCTCGGCGGTATTCACGTAGCAAGCTATTGTAGACATCCCAAAATCGTGGCAATTGAGCGAGCAGGTGGGCCGTGAACCAATGGAACGCCTCCATCTGACAAACGGTGCTCTGCGGGATTTCGAGCGTCTGCAGGCCGCACTCTCCTTCCATTTGGTGGCGCGCTTGAGCAAACGACTGTCCGAGATTGGTGTTCTCGTGACTCCGGGCGACGGCCCGCGACCAGTAGTCTTCCAGAAGCGTTTCCGGCATCAGCGGTCGGATAACCTCCGCCGCTCGACGCGAAAACGACTCGAAAAGGGCCGCATCGTGGATCGTCCGCTCTTCGTAAGGCGTTTCGGCAGCCTGCTGATCAAATGGTACCAACTCGACCACGGGTGATCGAACGCTTCCGCCGGGTACCCGAAGGGTCGAGCTGCGACAGACATCGTTGTCGATCAGGAGATTTACCGCGACGGCGTCCTGCTGATCCGCCAGGTGAGCCAGGGCGACATTTTTGAACCACACTCCCGGATGAAACAGTTCGGGCTGGTGTCCCGCCAGAAACAGGCGCTCTGCGGCGCTGCGGCGTAGCGTGACGTCGCGATACTGTGCCGTATAGCGGTGAGCCTTGTCGATCAGTTCGGCCCGGGCCGACGTAGCGAGCTGAAGCAGGTCGCGCCCTTGCAGATCGTACGGAACGCCATCGCGGAGAGCCGTGTTGCCGACAACAACCTCGTCGAGCATCGACGGCGCAGGCTCAATCAACACCTGTCCATGCTCGCGCGGTGCCCGCAGCCGACGATAGGTAACCGACTCATCCATCAACATCGTCCGGCGTCCTCGCCGGTGCAACAAGGCTCGGCTTGGCTCCGTAGCGACACCATGGCGCGATCGAGCACCGAACGGTAGTGTTCGAGACGCGTGACGCTGTCGTCGAGTGCGCCACCAAAACTGCGCTCTTCTTCCAGATAAATCCGCGGCACGGGCAACTCGACAATTCGCAGGCCAGCATCTGCTGCCTGCACCCACAGTTCCAGCGGCATGGCGTATCCCGTTTCAGAAATTGATAGACGCTTTAACGCATCGACGCGGTACGCCTTGAAGCCGCAGAAGGCGTCGGTCAACTGCAACTTCAGCCGACGATTCACTTCGCCCGTTATCTGCTCGTTGATCTGCCTCCGCTCGACGGGCGCCTGAATGTCACCGGTAAACTCTTGCAAATATCGGCTCCCACTCACGATGTCCACGTTATGACAGGCCGCGACGAATTGCGGGATACGCTGGGGCTCATGTTGTCCGTCACAGTCGATCGTGACCAAGACGTCGTAGTGATGCTCGGCGGCATAGGCAAACGCCGTGCTGAGCGCCGCACCATAACCCTGGTTTGTGACATGCGATCGGACGCGAATATCACGACGGGCCGCCAGCAGCGCGTCGGTGCCGTCGGTCGAGCCGTCGTCGACGACCAACACGTCGGAGCTGTATCGCAACACTTCGGCCAGTACGGACGCGACGTGCCGGACTTCGTTGAAAACGGGCAAAGCGGTCAGGAATTTTGTCGGCATGGATCAGTTCTTGGGGAGCAAGCCGAAATGGCTACGGATTTATTCATTCTAATCCGCATCCCCGTCGAGTCCAAGGAGCGGCCTGTGGCAGGTTCAGGCAACAATTTACGTCGCCGGACTCTTTGCCAAGACAGATTTGTAGTAACCCGATGCATCGGGTTTGACTGGCCGAAGACCCAATAAACCGCATGAATGCGGTCACTACGGACTAACAGCGTCAGACGCTACGCAGCGGATCGCGCTCGGCTCGGCTTGCCCAAACGTCGACGCCATCGAGTTCGGACGTCAGATACTGGGCCAACCGTTCCAACGCGAACCGCTCGCTGGCAAAATGGCCGGCGAGAATCAGGCCGATGCCGGCCGCCTCGGCTTCCAGACAGGAGTGGAAATTCGCCTCGCCGGTGACGAAGCAATCGCAGCCGAGTCGGCTGGCCGCATCGAGCAACGATCCACCACTGCCACAGCCCACGGCAACGCGAGCGACCGCTTGGTCGTCGCGGCCCACGACACGCACCTGATCGATCGCCAGGAAAGACTTGACCCGGGCAACCATGTCGGCGAGTGTGCCAGGCGCCTTCACCAGACCCCAGCGTCCGCTGCCCACCGCTTCGTCGTTGTCGCCCGTTACCGAATCATTAGCAATCAGCGGGCGGATATCGGTCAACTTCAAACCTACGGCCCACGACTGATTGATTCCCTCGGCCGCGGAGTCGAGCGCCGTGTGGGGGCTGTAGACGGCGATCCGATGGGCCGCCAGATCGAGCAGCAGTCGTCCCGTGGCGCTGTCGGTGGTGAGCCGGCGTAGCGGCTGAAAGGGCAACGGATGATGGGCCACGATCAGGTCGGCCTGTTGCTCGATCGCCTCGGCGGCGCTCGAGGGCGTAATGGTGAGGCAGGTCATCACCTTGCCAACCGATCGATCCCGATCGCCAACAAGCAGGCCAACATTGTCCCACTGCTCGGCCAGACTACAGGGCGCATAGGCATCGAGCAATTCGGCAATCGACGCGACGGTGTACATGCGTGTGATGGTAACCCGTCACGCGGCGGTTGCAAGTCCCTGTGAGAGCCGAAAAGCGAAGGTAGGGTGGGCCGAGTTCCACGAGGCCCACGCGGCGTCTAATCGCTCGCCTGCCGGAACGGCGCTACCGCTTGTTCCGGCCTACGGTCTCTTCGACTTTGTTTTTCGACGGTGAACCGGTGGTTGAGTATCCGCTGGCCGTTGATTTCTTCGGCCCGCAGCCAAAGCGATTCGCCGACCAGCTCGCGACCGTTCGGATAGTAATAGAGTTTCACGTCTTGGCCCCGGGCAAGGCGAAAGACTTGATTGCGCTGGCGACGCCGGTTAGGTGCGTAGAGCAAACATTTGAAATCCATGACCTTGTCCGAGATGTTGGTGATCCGTTGTTCGACAATCAGCATATTATCGTCGTCGATTCGTGTGGAGACTTCCATCGTCACATCGCCGAGGCCAACTTCTAAGTCGCGATAAACACTGAACTGGTAAGGCTGGTCGACCGTCATCTCGAAGTCGATGCGGACGTCCTGAAGTCCGCCACTGGCGTCAATGGGCAGTCGTACTTCGAACGGCTTTTCACGCGTTTCGCCGGCCGACAGCTTCAATTTGATCCGCGGTTGGTCGATTCGCCAAGACGAGGGCAAGGTGATTCGGATTTCGCTGTTCACACCCTGTTTGAAATAATTATGCAGCTCCAGCGCGTTTCGATGCGACTTGCCAAAGACACTGGGCATCCGCGCGTGCTTGAATTTTACTTTCATTCGCCAACGTGCCACCGGCTCGCTAACTCCCGTGATGAACGTCGGAAACCGTCCGATGGGGATGACTTGGCGATGTTCTTCCATCTCAGGTTTCGTCAATCGCCTCCAAATATCGACCTGCCTGACATCGGTGCCCAGGAAGATCACTTCTTGGGTCGGCCGGTCGTTCCAGACCACCATGATGGCTTCCCCGTCGCGGGTGAAGATATGGTTTTGACTTCCCTTGGGCATGCGAATGCTGCCCAGGTATTCGGTTCCAGAGAGCATCAGCGCCGTGGTGCACCACGGCAACAAGAGTTCGCCCGGGGTGCCGTTCGGGTTCATCAAACTGCTTACTTCATCGAACGGGTTGACAACGAAAATGGCGTCGGCTCTGTGCATTTTGGCCGACATCATTTGTTGCACCAAGTCGGCGGCACGGATATTCAACGGGTATCGGTCGCGCGGCAGAGGCTCGACCAGCACCCACTTTTGTGGCCCATCACGCGGCATTGCGTCGAGATAGGTGGCCAGCTCGGCGCCCGTGAGCGAGGGCTTTGCCGAAAGCGTGAGAAATTGCCAAAGTGGGTTTTCGTCCGAGGGCGTCTCGACCATCCAATCCCAACCAATCCCAACCAAACCCGACCTGGACATTCTGGCCGAACCGGTACAGGTCCTTCCGAATCTCTCTGATCTTGTTGGCCAAGGCGGGATAGCCGACGAAGCTGGTGTCCAGGTCGTTGCCGAGCTGCCACCAACCGATTTTCAGAGACAATCGCGTCATCACCGGATCAAGCGAATCACGCCACGCCGAAGAATCGTCACCGGCAAAAATGTTGGCTGCGGAGGTCTGCTTGCCGCCGCCGAACGTTGCTCGGAGCTCTGGGAGAGGCCGATCGAGCATCCCCACCAATTCAATGTTCCGAGAGCCGAGTTGTTCGACAAACCGCATCAAGCGGTCTCCGCGGCCCAAGTCGTCTTCGCCGTACCACACGGGGAACTTGAGCCAATTGATGCCGACGTGCTGACACAAGTCGGTCAAGACTTCCATCGACAGCGGATCATCGCCTCCGGGCAGCGTCCAGCCGAACTCACCCCGCACGAGCCGATTGGCCGGGCGAACGACGGCCAGCGTCGCCTCTTCTTCGTGAATCGTTCCGCTGCGACTGCGCATCGTAACCCGTACACGGTAGAAACCAAAGTCGTCCTTTTCGAGCGGCGGTACCCAATCGGCGTCGCCCACATAACCGTCCGGTTTGCGCCCCTCAGGTCCGAATAGTTCGGACACTTTCGACGACTTCTGTGCGATGATTCTGGCATCGAGGCGTTTTTTCTTGTCGGCAATGTTTCGGCTGGCCGCATCGAGCAACTCAAATCGAATTTCGGGATCTTGTTCCAAAATCCCTGAAAGGCGACAGGTAACTTTCACCTGCGTCGGATCGGTGTAAACATTCGATGGGCTGTTGGTCTCCAGCGTCATCCGCGGCAACCGTGCAAACCAGACATCACCGAACGATGCCTCGCCTTTCAGGTCTTTCTTGCCCGTGGGATGCAAATGCAGTCCAATGACCGCCGTGGCCGCCTCTTCGTGCTTCAGCGCCAACGGGCCAATCGTGACCTTCGTCCAATCCTTTGCATCGCGTAATTTCTTGCTGGTAAAGATTTCCAGTGGCTTATCATTCGAGTCGTAGAAAGTGATAGTCACGTAGGCGCGATCGTGCGTGAGTCCGGTCGTTTTGATCCGTGCCTCGAACACGTAGCTAAACAGCCAGTTGACTCCCACCAGCGGACTGGTAAGCGTGGCCGCACCACCGTCTAATTCAATCTTGAGCGCCTTATTGGCCGTCGCGACTGGATCCTCTTCGATGGCGATCTTGAGATATCGGGGAAACTCGGGCCCTCGTTTTCGCTTCCAATGATCGGGCCACTGGTCGAAGTTGGCGTCCCACTTTTCGCAAAAGTCGCAGTGGAAGACCTCCACCGCGTCCGGATGACGCAGGTCATTGGTCGCTGGCGAACCAGCCGCTAAAATCAGCAGACTCAGTACAGCATTCATCTTCGGTAACCCTGGACCTTGGGCGCAAAACTTCAGCTAGTGATATCGTCCTATCTAGCTTGCCCACACCACCTGGTCACAGTGAATCGTTAGAACCGGAAGAGGCGCCCCATGCCTGAATTGAAGATCGCCATCGAGACCTTGAGTTTGCGGCAGCCCTTCAAAAAAGCGTTGCAAACGGCCGCGCAATTGGGTGCCGCCGCCGTCGAAATCGACGTTCGCAACGAGTTGCGAGTGGAAGAGTTTTCGCAAACAGCGCTGCGTCAATTGAGAAAAATGCTTGAAGACTTGAATCTGAACGTATCGGCCGTCACCTTTCCGACGCGCGGCGGTTATGACGAGTCACGCGATTTGGACCGACGTCTGGCGGCCACGCGGTCGGCGATGAAGTTTGCCTACGACGTGGGCGCCCGGGTCGTCGTCAACCAGATTGGCCAGGTACCGGACGACCCGCCGGATTCTCAAGGAGATTTTCCCCAAGGAGATCTGCTGATCGAGAGCCTGACGAATCTGAGTGACTATGGCCAACGGGTAGGTGCTTTTTTTGCCGCCCGCACAGGCAACGGGTCGGCCGAACATCTGGCCCGTTTGATCGACCACTTACCGGAAGAATCGCTGGGCGTGAGCCTCGACCCACGGGCATTGATCGTTCAGAGCGAATCACCCCAGGATGCGATCTCGATACTCGGCCGTCGCATTCTTCACGTACATGCCAATGACGCGGTTCGTGATTTGTCGCTTAGTCGAGCGATTGAAGTGACACTGGGCCGTGGCTCGGTCGATTTTCCCGCGCTACTGGGTGCCCTGGAGGAATTCAATTATCGCGGTTGGTTTACGATCGAGCGCCATGACGGCGACG
>Ga0310123_10000877_pt1 | contig 26303 bp, 22 predicted proteins | sample CB6_AW_1057_MG_FD_203505 | JGI IMG/M metagenome (GOLD analysis project Ga0310123, IMG submission 203505) | Marine microbial communities from Western Arctic Ocean, Canada - CB6_AW_1057 | ecosystem: Environmental > Aquatic > Marine > Oceanic | place: Canada: Western Arctic Ocean | collected... | reverse complement strand
TGGATATTTATTTTTTGTGTTTTCTGAAATCTATGGCTTGGCTGTTGCAGTTGGCGGAATTGGTGTTGGTTCACTAGTTAATATGTTGAATCTTATTGTTGGAGTTGGCGGAATTGGTGTTGGTTCACTAGTTAATATGTTGAATCTTATTGTTGGAGTTGGCGGAATTGGTGTTGGTTCAATAGTTATTTTTTTGAATCTTATTGTTGGAGTTGGCGGAATTGGTGTTGGTTCAATAGTTATTTTTTTGAATCCAGATGTTGGTTTTGGAGTCGCAGTTGGTTTTGGAATAGCTGTTGGTTTTGGAATAGCAGTTGGTTCAATAGTCGCAGTTGGTTCAATAGTCGCAGTTGGTTCAATAGTCGCAGTTGGTTCTGGAGCGGGACTCCCACAAGAAACAATAAACAGGGATATAACTATGAAGTAAAATATTTTCATACTTGAATTATGAATCAATCAGACTAATTATTCAAATATATGATTTCAGAATTAGCTATCCAATATAAACAGTTATCCAACAAAATATCCAACATTATCCAACATTATCCAACATTTTTTATAACAAAAATAATAGATTCATTTATAATTGATTTGGTATCATTACAAATACACAATCTGTGAAAGTGGTCCCGTGGTGTAGCGGTTTAACACGCCTCCCTGTCAAGGAGGAGATCGGCAGTTCGAATCTGCTCGGGATCGCCAAAAATAATTTTATAATATTTTTTTCAATTTTGAATTTATGTAGAAAGAACCTACTGTCTCATAATGAGACATTCGTCCTTGAATTTGTTGAGATATTGCCAGCATATCCTGAAAACACCTTTGAATATCATTAAATTTAAAGATCGAAGAAGATCCCAATAGACTATATGCTTTTTTTACTATATTTTCTGAACTTCTAATCGCGTGAGTAGATGCTAGTCTCAGTTCGGCAATACATTCATCATCCAAACTATCTCCATCAGAAACTTTTGACCAAACTTTCCTAACTGATGAATTTAAGAATGATTTTGATGAACCATATATTGCTTTCATTATGCCAATTTCTCTTATAAAAACTTGTTCTTTCGATAATTGACTAGATGAAATACTATTTTTATTTTTTGAGAATTCTATAGTGAAATTTATTGTAGAATTTGCCAAAGAATGGGCTATTGTAGAAAATCCAGCAGCAAATTTTAAATCCCTTGGAATTTTATATATAGGTCCTTTTTCGTGAAGATGTTTCCTGTCATAAAAAATATTTTCTTTAGGAACGGATTTATTTTTGACAGAAAAACTATAACTTCCCGTTCCTCTCAATCCATTGACATTCCAATCATCTCCAATATTGACGTCGGTTATTGGGAACATTATGTTTTTGTTTTCCTTATTTTCATCTGTATAAATTCCTAAAACCCAATTTGCATTTTTTATTCCGCTACTAAAAGACCATTTACCAGAAACAATTACTCCTTCTTTTGTTTCTTTAACGTTTGATTTTATTGGAGGGCCATTCGCAATGATACTTTTAGGGTTATCGAAAATTTTTTTTGCTAATTTACTATCCATAAAAGCTGCATTTGTTGCTAGAACATTACTTTGATTAATACACCAAGCTACACTAGCATCATATGAAGCTATTTCAAAAATAATTTTTAAGTAATCAATAAAATCCATTTCCAAACCTCCATAACTTTTAGGAAGTAATAATCTGAAAAAATTCTCATTTAGTAATTCACTAATTAGATCTTTAGGAATTTCTTTTGATTCATCAATTTTTTCAATGTTTGCTTTTATTAAACTACTAATATTTTCAGTAACCATAATTTTTTTATTTATAGAGTATTTTCAATTATATGTATATATAATTATAAAAAAATCTAGGAAGAAATGGATAAATGGGAAATTATAAAACTATTAAATATGAATGTTACGACGGTATCGCTATAGTGTCCCTTAACCGACCTAAGAAGTTAAATGCTATTAATTTTGAAATGATTTTGGAATTAAAAGAGCTTACAAAAAGAATCTCCCAAAATGATACCATCAAGTGTTTAATCATAAGAGGAGAAGGTAAAGCTTTTTGCTCTGGGGCAGATCTTACTTCTGGTGAAAAAAAATGGAAAGATACAGAGGATAGTCTTAATAATGGATATTTACCGATTTTTCAAAATATAATTTCTATGCCTAAACCTGTAATTTCTTCAGTAAGAGGAGCAGCCGCAGGTATTGGAAGTGCATATTCGATGTCTTGTGATTTAACAATAATGTCTGAAAATTCTTATCTACTTCAACCTTTTAGTAATATTGGCCTTATACCAGATGGAGGTTCTCATTGGCTATTATATAAAATACTTGGATATAAAAGAGCATTCCAAATAGCTATTGAAAGTGAGAAGATTTTTGCTGAAGAATGTTTAAGGTTGGGATTAGCTAACAAAGTTGTAAAAGATGAAATTTTAGATTCAGAAACCATTAATTGGGCAAAAAAAATTATAAAACAATCTTCACAATCTATGATGTATTCAAAAAAAATAATGAGAGATCTAGATAATAAAAGCTTTCTGGAAATATATAAAATTGAATCAGAAATTCAAAAAAAACTCTCTGGAACTCCTGATAATATTGAAGGAGTTAAGGCTTTTCGAGAAAAAAGATCTCCAAAATTTAATTGATTTCTTATGAAAAAAACAATGATTGCTGGATTGATTTCAAAAAAAAACAAATATGAAATACAAACAATCGATGTACCTAAAATGTTTGAAGGATCGGCTTTAGTTAAGGTAAAAGCTTGTGGAATATGTGGAACTGATACTCATAATTTTTTTGATTCATCTAATAATAAACATTCTCATGTAAAGCCGGTTGGACATGAACTTTCAGGTCAAATTGAAGAACTCCCAAAAAATTATAACGGATCTTTAAAGATTGGAGATAGAGTTGCTGTAAATATGAGTGCAGGAAAATCTTGTGGAAATTGCTATTATTGCCATTTTGGATACACTAGACATTGTTTGAGGCAATCAATTGATACTGGAGGAGGATTCGCTCAATACGTTACAAGAAATCCTTTAGGACTTTATCGAATATCAGATGATATGAGTTGGAATGATGGTGCATTGGTTGAACCTTTAGCTATTGCTGTTCATGGCCTAAGATACAGTAGCTTTAAGTCTGGAATGAACATAGCAATAGTTGGTTCTGGAACAATTGGGTTATCTACTATTGTTGCGGCTAAATTTTTTGGTGCATCTAAAATTATTGCATCAGCTAAATATCCACATCAAGCAGATGCTGCAAAAAAAATGGGAGCCGATATAGTTGTAAATACTTCTGTTGGTGAACTAGAGAATGCATGTATGGATCAAACCAAAGGAATGGGAGTAGATATAGCAGTTGAAACAGTTGGAGGTATGCAAAATAACACTATTGTTCAAGCTTCTAATTGTGTAAAACCTGTGAGTAATGTTCTTATTTTAGGTATTTTTAGCAAACCAATATTGATTGACCTGATGGATCCAATGTTGAAAGAAATAAACTATATTAACACAACAAGTTATGCAATTATAAATGGAATTTCTGATTTTCAATTAGCGATAGATATTTTGTCTTCAGGTAATCATCCCTTTAGTTCTATAGTTAGTCATAAATTTACTCTCAAAGATATCCATATTGCTTTTGAAAAAGCATACTATAAGAAAAACAATTCCTTAAAAGTACATATAGAAATTTAATATATATACTATAATTCATAACTAATTTAAGTATCAAATTCTATTATAAATACAGGAGTATTATATGTCAGAAAAAAGACCAAATTTCATCGTTTTTCTTACCGATGACCAAGGATATGGAGACCTTTCATGTATGGGCGCAACAGATTTCAAAACTCCTTCTTTAGATAAGTTAGCGTCTGAAGGAATAAGATTTACAGATTGGTATACTAACTGTCCTGTCTGCAGTCCTGCCAGAGCTGCTCTTCTAACTGGCAGATATCCTGGGAATACAGGTATCAGAGGGATTTTAACGGGCCACAGAAAAACTAAAGGATTACCAGAATCAACACCCACCCTAGCTACAATTTTAAAATCAGAAGGTTATAGTACATCTATGGTTGGAAAATGGCATCTTGGACTTGAAGAAAATTCTAGACCTCATAGTCATGGTTTTGAAAACTGGTTTGGATTCTTAGCTGGAAATATTGATTACTATTCACATATTTATTACTACGGTGCTAATATGCAAGACAAGACTGTGGGCTTAGTTAATCCCACCCATGATCTATGGGAAAATAACAAAGAAGTTTGGATGGATGGAGAATATTTCACAGAAATTATAGCCGACAAGTGTATAGAATATTTACGAAAAATGAATAAGAATAATAAACCTTTTTTTCTATATGTCCCATTTAATGCCCCTCACTATCCTATGCATGCTCCTAAAAAATATATGGATAGATTTGCTCATTTGCCTTGGGATCGTCAAGTAATGGCTGCTATGATTAGCGCTGTAGATGATGCTGTTAAAGATATTATGGATGAGGTTGATAGATTAGGTCATTCTGAAAACACCTTGACTTTTTTCACATCGGATAATGGTCCATCTAGAGAATCAAGAAATTGGCTAGATAATAATTTAGATCCTTATTATGGAGGAACTGCAGGAAAATTTAAAGGGCATAAAGTGAGTCTTTTTGAAGGTGGAATTAGAGAACCTGGGATAATGCACTGGCCAGGAAAAATTCAAAGTGATGTTATATCAAGTGAGCCATGCGCCTCAATGGACATAGCACCAACTGTTTTGGATGCTGCTGGAGTAGATTTAAGCAACCACTATCTTGATGGAAAAAGTCTATTAGAATTAGCAAAAGGAAAATCTGATAATAAAGAGAGAACCATATTTTGGGAATACTTAGAACAAACTGCAGTTAGAAAAGGGAAATGGAAATTAGTATTAAAAGGGAAATTGATAGACGCTAAAGGTCCCGTTCCAGATATACATCTTTCAAACTTAGAAGAGGACATAAGCGAATCAAATAATCTTGCTGATAAAGAACCAGAAATTACTGAAGAACTAAAAAATTTAGCAGAAAATTGGAGGAGTAAAATTGAAGAAAAATGGGAAAAAGATTATGGTGCGCCTAATGAAGAACAAAGGTTAAATAACTTCCAACTGAAATTTAGGTAAAAAACACCAAATAAGGGCGAATTTTAGTCAATGAGTTATTTAACTGTTTTTTAAGAAAGAATCTCCATTCCATTTATATCCATCTAAACTAAACTTTTTCAATTCTTCAAAATCTTGGATATTATGTTGAGCTAAGAACCTTATGAATTTTCCTTTGACTACTTTTCCAGCATGAGCAGATTGAATTAATTTTCCATCTTTATTAATAAGGAAGTTAATTTTAAAGACGTTTTTTTTTAAATCAAAAGCTTTTCTGTGTGTAGCTGGCAATAAATCTAAAATCAAATCTTCTTTATTCAGTTGATTTGAAATATGTAGTTTCCAGAAATTTGTTAAAGCTAGGACATTCATTTTTAATTTATAGTTAGGTATTAAATCATTTGGTTTCAATAATCCAAACATTCCACTAAAAATTCTTAAATTTTTGTTCAAGTATGCTTTTTCGTTGTTATCTAGAGATTTCCAATCAAGATTACTAAATACAACTCCAGTATATCTTTCTATTGCCATAGAACATTCATTGTCAAAAACTTTTAAATTGTTTTTATGTAAATCTTTTGCTTTTTCCAAATTTGTACCGTAAGTCGAAATTATTTTATTTTCATTGAGAGGTTTAAGTATCATCAATATTTCTTTTACCTGTTTTTCAAATATAAAATTAGTTTCAGAAAATTTCTTGCTTACTGTATTTTGAATTGATTTCCCCTCACTTGGGGGGGCTAATATTAACATTTATTTTCCTTTGAGTCTAAATCTTTAGCTTAAGAAAATTTATTATTTAGATTATATAATTCATTTTAAGTAATTGTATAAATCATAATTTTGGAGGTCAATAATGAAGAAAGTTACTTTGGAGGATGTAGAAAAAATAAAAAGAGATGCCTCTCTTTTTACCGGAAGCGTCTATGCACAAACAGTAATTGAACATCAAGAAAGTGATAATTTTAACTTTTCGATTATAAATTTTCCAAAAGGAGTAAGGACAAAATTTCATACTCATTCTGGAGATCAGATTTTAATCATAACTAAAGGCTATGGGAAAGTTTGTAATGAAGAAGAAGAATTAGATGTTAAAGAGGGAGATATGGTCCTGATAAATGCAGGAGAAAATCATTGGCATGGAGCAACTGAAGAAACTACTATGTCGCATATAACCATTACTGTCCAAGGGAGCGAAACTACCCAGACAGAAGACTGATTTTCACAATGAGTAAAAAAATCATGCTAAAAATAGAAGAGGTATATAAATATTTTGGAGGGGTGAAAGCAGTTGATGGAGTAAGTTTTGACATTTCATCTGAAAAAATAACTGGACTCATTGGACCAAATGGTGCTGGAAAATCAACTATTTTTAACCTTATTACTGGATTTTCCCGAGTTGATGAGGGAAGTATTAAGTTTGAAAATAAAGAAATATCTCAATTTTCGACTCAAAAAATGGTGGACATGGGATTAATAAGAACTTTTCAACTTCCAGGAGAATTGAAAAACATGTCAGTGTTGGATAATTTATTAGTATCACCTAGGCATCACCCAGGAGAATCTCTTTTATTTGGTTGGATAAATAGTCGAAAATCTAACCATTTTGAAGTGAAAAATATAGTAGATGCAAAAAAAAATTTAGAAATAGTGGGTTTAACTCATCTCATAAATGAAAAGGCAGGGAACCTTTCAACCGGGCAGAAAAAACTTCTTGAATTGGCAAGAATATTAATGATGAATCCAAAGCTGATTCTACTTGATGAACCTGCGGCAGGCATTAATCCAACATTAATTAATAGCTTATCTAAAGTAATTTTAGATATAAACAAAAAACAACGAATAGACTTTGTGATAATTGAACATAACATGGATTTCATAATGTCTCTTTCAGACGAAATTATAGTTATGGCAGAAGGAAAAACTTTGTTTAAAGGATCTCCAGAAGAAGTGAGGAAAAACGATAAAGTTTTAAATTCCTATTTAGGATATAGTGAAAAATGAAAACAACCCACCCAATTTTAGTTGCAAAAGAGATTACAGCTGGTTATGGAGAACAAGTCATTATTAGGAACATTAATTTAGAATTATACAAATCAACTATAACTACAATAATTGGTCCCAACGGATGCGGAAAATCGACATTTTTAAAGAGTATTTCTGGAATAATAGACCCTGTCGAAGGGAGTATTCTTATAAATGACATTGAAGTAACTAATCTTAATACCTTTGAATTATCTAAAATGGGACTTGGATATGTTCCGCAGTCAGAGAATATATTTCCATCTTTATCAGTCATAGATAATTTAAAAATGGGCGGTTATATATTAGATAATCAAAAGTATAAAATCAATTTGAACAAAGTTTTGGAGATGTTTCCAGATCTAAAAAATAAATTGTTTGATTCTGCATCAAATTTATCTGGAGGACAAAGACAAATGTTGGCTTTATCTAGAGCTTTAATGCTTGATCCAAAGATTATAATCCTCGATGAACCTACTGCTGGTTTATCACCTGTAATCGTCGATGAAGTTTTGGATAATATAATTGCCTTAAAGAAATCTAGCATCACAGTTCTTCTTGTTGAACAAAATGCTAAAAAAGCATTATCTATTTCTGATAATGGTGTTGTCTTTTCCTTTGGTAAAAAAGTTATGGAAGATGATGCAAAAAATATTTTAAAAAATAAACAAATTTCTAAGCTTTACTTAGGAGGTTAACAGCTTGAAAAAATTTGATCTATTATTGGATAATAAAATTCTCTCTCTAATTATTATTGTAATTTGTTTGGCCTCATTTTTAAAACCATGGTTATTAATTAATGGTATTTTAATCGGTTCATTATATTCTTTAGGATCTATTGGTTTATCCTTAATTTATGGGAATCTCAAATTTGCCAATATGGCCCATGGAGATTTTATGACCTTATCTTCTTATATAGCCCTTACATTAATGATGTTTTTATTCCCAAATAGTGAAAACTCTACTTCAGTAGGACCGTTTACATTCAAATATGAATTATTAATGGTTATGCCTTTAGCAGCAATTATTATCGGTTTAATGGCTGTAATTTTAGACAAACTAATTTTCAAGAAATTGCGTAAATTAAATGCTACATCTGCCGCTATAGCATTATGCTCATTGGGATTAGCAGTGAGTATAAGAGGTTTTATACAATTTATTTGGGGTACAGATTCTGCAAGTTTTCCTAGAGAATCTAAATTATTTTGGGATTTACCTTTTAGGATAAAGATTCCTCCCGATATGTTTTTTTGCTCCGTAGTTGCTGTAATTATTGCTATTATTTTTTACCTTGTTCTATTCAAAACAACATTAGGTAAGGCTATTCGTGCAACTTCAGACAACCCTGATTTGGCACGTATTACTGGTATAAATACCGATAGAATTATTTTATATATTTGGTTTATTGGTGGAATTTTAGCAGCTACCGCCGGTATATTAATAAGCGTCCAACAAGCATTGATAACACCTGTTATGGGATGGAAGATCCTAATCCCCCTTTTTGCAGCAGTAATAGTTGGGGGAATTGGAAATCCAATAGGGGCATTGATTGGAGGAATTTTGATTGGAATTACTGGAGAATTAGCCACTGGGTGGATCAATCCGTCGTATAAACCAGCAGTTTATTTTTTTGTTTTACTGATTGTTTTATTACTAAGACCGAATGGAATTTTAGGAAACAAAGGAAGGCAATTTTAATGGATTCGATACTTTATTTTTTTATTGGATTTTTAATCATGAGTGGAATTTATGCTGTTTTCACCGTAGGTTTGAATATACATTGGGGACAAACAGGATTGTTTAACATTGGAATCGCTTCATTCTTTTTATTAGGAGCATATACTGCTGCAATTTTTTCTAGCCCATCTCCTAATTTAGCTAAGTACGAAGAATACTTGTGGGGTGGGAATTTTTCTCAATTGACCCTTTTGGGTGTGGATATATGGTTCCCAATTATATTGTTGTTATCAGCATTTATATGTATTTTAGTAGCAATTCCACTTGCTATGATAACTATACGTTTAAAGGAAGATTATTTGGCTTTGGTTACATTGGGATTGGCTGAAACATTAAGAATCGTATTTATAAATGAAACCTGGTTGGCAAATGGAACAAGAGGAATGTATTCAATACCAAGGCCATTTGATTATATAAACATTGGTAATTATGACTACATTTATTTTGTTGTTGTACTTATCACGTTAATTTTTGTATATTTCATTGCTCAAAAAGCAACCAACTCTCCCTGGGGTAGAGTCTTGAGAGGTATAAAAGACAATGAAAACACTATGATAGCTAGTGGCAAAAATGTATTGAAGTTTAAAGTTGAAGCATTTGCATTTGGTGCAGGTATTATGGGTATAGGAGGAGCCTTATTTACTCATGGAAAAAGGTTTATAGATCCAATAACCTTCGAACCAATGTTAGCAACTTTTATTATTTGGAGCATGTTAATGGTTGGAGGTAGCGGGAACAATAAAGGAGCTATTTTTGGCTCTTTCCTAATGTGGGGTATATGGACATTCACCCAATTTTTACCTGGATTTTTAAGCGATGCGAACCTTAGGTTTGTTTTTGTAGGATTAATCATTGTACTTTTTCAACTATACAAACCACAAGGTATAATTCCTGCAAAATAGATTTAAACTATTTTGCAGGAATTAAGATTTTGTTCTTTGGATCTATGGAGATTCGAATCTTCCTGAAGAAGTAATTTTTCCTCCGTCAATAGACCAAATTTCTATGGTGTTGCTAACATCACCATTAGCATCAATTTCTTGATCACCAGCTACACCAACATAATCGATGTCTTTACCATCAGCAAGTAAATCCAATGCCTTTTTCATATCTCCTGGGCCAACTTTTTCTCCTGGAGCGTTTGCCACAAACCTTAGTGAATTACCATCAATGGTATTTCCATGACCATCAGCGGCTGCTTTAGCCATAGCTAATGACAATAAAATTGCACCATCAAATCCTTCTCCAATGAATGGATTACTTGGCAATTCTCCATATTTTGCTTCATACAATGATGAAAAGGTTGATTTTGCATCTGAATCTGCTGCACCAGGTGCAGTTCCGTGCATTCCTTCGAATTGAGCTACGCCTAGTTCGTCAAACATATCCTGATTTTTTGTTCCGTCTACGAACATAAAATCACCTGAATATCCACCTTCTATTAATTCTCTAAGATATACAGCTGCTGATTTTGGATAGCTCATTGCTACTATAACATCAGGTTCATTACCAATTGCTTTATCTATTTCAGACTTGTAAGAAGGCTGTTCTTGCTCATGAGGAACTTGAGCCCCACAAGATCCGCCTAAGCTTTCAAAAGTTGTACTAAAAATGTCAGATAATCCTTTTCCATATGGATTATTAACATACAAAGTTGAACAATTTGTATATCCTTTCTCAATAGCTAATCTAGCTAAAACTACTCCTTGGGCTGCATCAGATACAGTTGTTCTAAATACTGTATCATTGTCTTCTAAAACTGAAATAGCTGGACTAGTTGAAGCAGGAGAAATAAGAACCGTTCCCGCCGGTATCGTTTTAGCTTCAGCTACTGCCATTGTAACACCACTAGATAACGAACCAACAATTCCATTTACCTTATCAATTTCGATAAGTTTTCCTGCAGCTTCAGTTGCAATGTTTGGACTTGTTCCGCTATCTGCGTGTATTACTGTAACGTCTCCGCCAGCATCATTAATTAAACCAACGGCAAGGTCAACACCATTTTGAATTGGAGGCCCATAAGCACCCAAATCACCCGTTTCATCCAATAATGTACCAATCTTTGCTCCTCCACTGGAACAAGCTGAAAGTACAAACAATGCGCTTGTTACTAATATTAAAATCTTTTTCATAATAACTCCTTGAAAATTTTCCTTTCTTGTGTTCTACGGAACACAAGATTTACGACCATTATAATACTTCTCAAATGCCTAAATCTACCCCAATTTAGATTTCAAACTATTTTTATTTAAGACATTTCTAATTAATTCAGAAAATTTAACTTCTGAATCATCTTTTGGTGAATAATTAAGATATTGTTTAGCTGTATCCAGAGACCAGAATCGTCTAGTATTGTCACTTACACCGTATACTACTAAAAATGGGACATTATCAATATGACCTTTTACTTTGTTCACAGAAATAGCTTTGTCAAAAAGTTGGGTAAGGTCTCTTGAACTAATATAAGCTCCTAAGTGTCTTTTTAAATTTATTACACCTGTGCCTTTATTTCCCTTTATGAATTGATTTTGAAAAGAACTCGAAAATTTTAAATCTTCAGTTAATTCTCTTGGATATCCTATCCTTACATGAATAAATTCTAATTTTTTTCCAAATTTCCCTGATGCGTATGGAATTGATAAAAGCTCATAAGATGCTTTGGACCATCCATAAAAATTATCAGAATAAGGTAATAAATCTGAACCAACCATATCTCTTTTTTTATTGTGGACTTCATAATGTTCATACCAATCCGCTGCGTGGTTAGAAGAAGCTGTTATAACTCTCTTTATATTGGCTTCATGCGCAGCTCGATATATTTTGTTAGCCATTATAATATTTGAATTTTCTCTTTCGAATGCATTTATTTCATTTTCAATATTTGTTGCATTGCGAATTTCTTTTGGTCTTCTGTAAGCTAGATGAATTATTGCATCATGACCTTTAAAGATAGGTATTATTTTTTCTAATTTTTCATTAAATAAATCTAGATTTACAATTTTTACATTTGAAAGTTGTATATTATTTGAATCTAAATCAATTAACGTTAACTTATATTTTTTGTGTAATTCAGTTAAGATTCTTGAAGCTACATATCCGTTTGAACCTGTAATTATAATTTTTTTCATTATTCTTCCTTTAATTTTTTGGCCCGAAATCGAGAATTTTTAATATTGGATTATTATCTAGATTATAAATACTATGATCTCCATTCATTTCAATTTCTTTCCAATATAATTTCATCATAAGTTCTTTTTGTTTAATATAATTCTTATCATTAATTAAATTGTTCATCTCATCAACATCATTTGATAAATCGTATAATTCATCATAATCAAAGCCATTAAAAACATATTTTAAATCTTTGTACCACAAAATTCTTTGTGTAAGCTGAATTCTAGTACCATCATATTCTGCATAGCATTTGTCTATTGTATTTACTTCATTTGTGCATAAAATAGATTTGAAAGATTTTCCGTCTATATTATCAATTGATTTACACTCTAAAATATCTAAAATGGTTGGACATAAATCCATACTAGAAACAAGATCTTCAGAGATTTTATTTTCTTTTATGCTAGGTCCAGAGATTATCATTGGAATTCTATAAATTTCTTCAAATGCACATAGATTTTTAGCATATATACCATGTGATGCTAGTGCTTCGCCATGATCTGAAGTGAAAATTATTATAGTGTTTTCTAGCTCACCTTTTTCTTTAAGTAAATCGATAATTTTTCCATATTCATAGTCTATTTCTGTAACCATCGCATAGTAGTTTCTAATGCTTTCAATATGATCATCTTTAGTCATATTTTCAAAAACTTTTTTTCCTCTTTTGTATATATTTGGTTTGTCAGACAAATCATCTTCAAATGATTTTGGTAATTTAATATCTATATCGTCATACATATCATAGAATTTCTTACTTGAAATAAATGGATCATGCGGCTCTATCACAGAAACAAAACATGCCCAAGGGTCCTCTTTGCTAACATTTGAAAGATAATTTTTTGCTTTATTGACCACATTTTTTAACGGTCTGCCTTCTGTTCCTTTCTCTGAAATTCCATAAAAAAGAGTTTGTTTATATCCTGGAGGATTATCTATAAACAAATTTGGTTCATTCAAATCAATGCTATTTTTATGACTGATATTTATTTTTCTATAATCTTCGGATTTATCAGTAGAATATTCATCCCATCCAAAATTTTCAAGTTTATCGGTTCTTTCAACATGCCATTTTCCAAAATAAGCAGTTTTATATCCTTCGCTTTGAACTACCTGAGCCCAATGTTCTTTTTCAGTTCTTAGATTTGATTGATCCTCATCTACACAATGAGTTACTGTAGTTACACCATGATTGTGAGGAAGTAATCCTGTCATAATACTTGCCCTGGCTGGAGAACAAACAGGATTTGGAGTATGTGCTCTATTGAATTTTACTCCACACTTAGCGAGTTTATCTAAGTTAGGAGTAATGCATTGGTTATCATCATCTAACACCTGTCCATGCATTTGATCGACCATTAGAAATAGTAAATTTTTTTTCATTTTAGGAAAGGAGATAATTTTTCGAAATTTCCTCCCACAATATCCTTTGCTTCAACTGATAACCAATCTTCGAGTATATCAGAATATAATCCCCTAAAATCAAAATTAAATTTTAAATCTCCTTCTACGTGTTTATCTGGGTCTAATGATGGATAATCATTATATTGCCCACCTTTAACATTATTCCCTAATAGAAAGGACACCCCACCTGATCCGTGATCAGTACCTGTACCATTGTCTATTACTCTTCTGCCAAATTCTGAGAACATAAAAACTATTATTTCCTCTCCTGTATCGTGCTCTTTTAAATCTTCAAAAAATGCACTTAATGCGTCAGATAATTGTTGCCATAGAGTTTGTTGTAATACCATTTCATTAGTATGAGTATCAAAACCTCCATGATTTGCATAAAATATTCTCGTCCCAAAATTTGCAAAATGAACCTGAGCAATCCCTTTTAATTGTTTACCAATGCTTGTATTAGGATACTCAACATTTGAATTATATAAACTTGGCGCCTTGCTAATTATTTCTGCACCTTTTACAGCATCTAGTCCTGTTTTACCCAAATAATCCATAACATAATCACTACCCATACTAGGTGTATAGAAACGCCTAAAGGTATTTAAAGCCTCTTTTTTTTTGCTCTCATCTTCAATAGAAGTAAACAAACCATAATTGTCTATATCACCTACTGAAGCAACTGGGACACCCTGATTTACAAGTGCTCTTGGTAATGCTTCACTGAAATTAACTGCAGTAACAACATTTTCAGCATTTGGATCAATCTCTTTTATGGCTTGCCCCAACCAACCTTTTGTACCTACTTTGGTTGGTTCTGCCGTGTGCCATATATCCATTGATCTAAAATGAGATCTGTTAGGTTCGGGATATCCAACCCCATGTATTATTGCTAAATTACCCTCATTATAGAAATCTTTAATTGCATTCATCCCTGGATTTAGTCCTAATTTATTATCCAGGGGAATAATTTCTTCATCTGTTATTTTGATATGCTTTCTGAAATCTCTATATAAAGGATTCTCCCAAGGTACGATACAATTTAAATAATCGTTTCCTCCAGAAAGTTGAATTGTAACCAAAACTTTTTCTTTTTTCATTTTATTTCTCCAATCAAATCTTTTGATAAATTTGAATTCTATTCCTATTGGAATCCAAAACTAATAGATGCCCATTTTTATCAATAACTACAGATGTAGGATCCCAGAAATATGATTCTATACGCGCAGATTCTTCGTGTGCTTCTACATTGTCGATATTTATTACTGGGCTGAAGGATTCTCTTGCTCTTTTTTCATCTGGATTTGCATTTAGATAATCTTCTGCCCATTTTGATAATTTAGCTTGTCCTCTTAATTCCCAAATAAAGTTGAATTTTTCGTCAAATATTTGAACTCTTTGATTGCCCCAATCTGCAACGTAAATAAATCCATCTTTATCAACACATACCCCAGACGGTCTGTATAAATCTCCTTCATCTGTACCTGAGCTTCCAAATTTATCTATAAATAATCCATTTTTATCAAAAATTTGTATTCTATCATTTCTCCAATCTGCTACTAAAATCTCATTATTATTCCCTAATGCTATACCCCAAGGTTTATTAAATTCGCCATCTTGATTTCCTTTTTTACCCCACTCGCGGAGAAATTTTCCTGAGGTTGTCATTACTTGAATTCTGTCATTATGAAGATCAACTATAAAAAGTTCATTATTTTGATCACATACAATACCTGATGGGGAATTTATCTCTCCTTGTTTATTGCCCTTGTTACCCCATCTTTCTAAAAAATTTCCATCTTTTTCAAAAACGGAAATTGAGTGTGTATATTCATCGGTAATATATACATTATCTTCAGTATCAAAAGTTATTGAACAAGGCCAGTACAATTCACCTGGATTTTTCCCAAATTTAGAAAATTCTCCATAATAATTATGGTTTACATCCATTATTGATACCCGGAGTCCCAATGTATGTATTGCACCACTTCTATTTACAACAAATACCTTTTCTTCACTATTAATAGCCAAATCTCTAGGAAGATGAAATCCTCTGCCTCCAACATCAGCTGTAAATCCAACAGTGTCTATATATTTAAATTTCGTTTTTGATATAGTATTTTTCATATTTAATTCATTTGAAATTCTCTAGTTGATACTATTAATTTAATAATTAAAGAAACTTCTTCAGAATCAATTGACTCAGGTAATGAGTTTTCAATGTATTCTTCAATTGGTATTTTCGTGCTACGTTCAAGTTTACTATAACCTAATTCTTCTAAACATAAATTTAGAACATTTTTTTTATCAGGGTTTTGTTTAACAATATTAGTAACAACATCTTTATTAACATCACCAAGAATTTCACAACAAAAATTAATTCTTTCTATAACTGATCCCGTATTTATCCATTCTTCTCCACCTTGCCAACCTTCAACAGAAGTTGGATCCATTAAAGGTTGACCCATTAATCGAGAACTACCTGTAGCCTTGTAAACTTCCTGAGAATTTATATCTAAGCCACCTGATAGCCTAACAGTATTGACAACAACTTCAGTAGGGCTTTTAATTCTTTTATTATAAATTGCTTCAGTCTTAAAATATTCAGACTTAAATAGATCCCTTAAAACTTCTTTTATGTTGTACTTGTGTTTGAAATATGATTCGATTATAAACTCTATAGCATTAGGGTCTATCGGATCTTTGTGAGGCCATTGAGGAACTGGTAGCTCATCTTTTATATAAAAGTGATAAATATGTCTAGCTATAAATTGTGCAGTTGCTTTTTGTTTACAGATAATTCTTACAATGTCTTCCCCGTTGAAATCACCTTTTTCACCAAGAAATTCCTTTTCTCCAAAATCATGATCTTTTTCATCAAACTTAAATTGCCAAGCTATATATCCGAAAGGTCTTGCCGTATTATTTCTCATTTTCATTGAGTTATACGCCATATTTTCAATAGTCCAACCTGTGAAAGCTCTTGAGCATTCTTTAATATCTTTTTCAGTATAATTTCCAACACCCATTGAAAATAATTCTAAAATTTCTCTTCCATAATTTTCATTGATATTATCTTTATGATTATCTTGGTTGTCTAGCCACATTATCATTGCAGGATTTTTTGATAGTTCAATAAGTAACTTCTCAAAACTTCCCTCTCCAAATTTCCTAAGCATTTCAATTTGAGTAGTCATTACCTTTCCTTGAATAAGTTTATTTTGACCAGTAGCGAATACTCTGTGCCAAAACAAAGCAATTTTTTCTTCAAAAGGAAATTTAGAATTAGCCATTCTATACATCCAATATGAACCTGAAGTAGGAGCTGTTCGTACGTCAGAAAACTCCATTTGATACCTTCTAAGCAGGTCAACAGGAACAGGATCTTTGTGCTTATTATCTAGTAAATAATCTACTATATGATCATATTCGAATGAATTTAGAGCATCAATTTCTTCTTTTGTTCCTCCAAATACTGCCCTTCTAAGCAAATGAGTGGTTAATGATTTATTTGTTGTTATCGTCGCCATTATTCTCTTCTATCCTGTCATCTTTTTTTTCTAAATTTCTTTCATTTAAATTAGTGTTTTTTGCACGCATTTTTTTTCTTATTCTAAAACGTACTGTGTAAACAATCAATATAGCTCCTAGAATTGGAGCAAATCGTAAGAAATTGCTATCTTCAGAAAAGAATCCAGAAAGTATAATTCTTAAAGTAATTGTAATAAGTAATAAAGCTCCTATTTCTAAAATCATAAATTGTAATCTTGGCATTACTTCCTCTTTTCTATATCAATATTTTTTTTCCTTTTTCAGCTGACAAATGAGCTGAATATATAAGCTTTTGAATCTCTAAGCCTCTTTCATAAGAAATACTTGGTGATTTTGATTTAATTACATTATTTATAAAATTATGTAATTCATCAACATACATATCATTTGTATCAGGCGTTAATTTGTATGTTTCATTCATTTCATCGCTTGATATCTTTACACCTTCTAAAAAATCCCAAGTTATAGTTCCATTTTCTCCTATAATTTTAGAATTCCTTGCATAACCTTTTTCTACAGCATTTAAATGTATTTCTATTAATCTATTTGATTCAGTTTCTAGAAGAATTATGGCTGTATCTTCTGTTTCTATTTCTAGATCAGAAACCTTACTTTTAATTGAAATTATACTTGAAGGGGATCCAAGTAACCAAGTTGCAATATCAATTTCATGACATCCATCTGAAATAATTCCTCCTCCAGTTTCTTTTTTTGCAAAATACCCTTTTCGGTAATCTGTTGTAGGGCGCCAATTTCCAAGATATTGCCCGCTTTCGAAGATACCTATTAGAGGTTTACCAATGTATCCATTGTTTAACAATTCCTTTATTTTGATCATAGATTCATGAAACCTCCAATTAAAACCTATAGTTATAAATTTTGGATAGTTTTTTATTCTCTTATATAATTTTTTTGCTTGTTCATAACTATGTGATAGAGGTTTTTCAATGAAAACGTGGGCGTTAAATGACATTAATTTATCCAAATAAGACAAATGTAAATATGGAGGAGTACATATCAGAGCTATGTCAATCTTTTGATCTCTAAGATCTTCAAAATTAGTAACAAAATTAAAACCTAATTCTTCTACAAAGGGTTTTTGTTTTTTGTTTGGATCAAAAACTGAAATTTTAGTAGCACCCAAATGTTTTAAATTTTTAGTATGTCTCAAACCTATTGAACCTGATCCAACAACAGCAAAATTAAGATTTTTAATATTCATAATTTTTTTTTGTCAATTTCTTTTTTTCATTTAAAAATCCGTATTACACCAAGGCTTTTGTAAAACATTAAACATATTAGAGAATAAATTTAATTTATCAAAATTTTTTGCATTTATATTTCTTGAATTTACTAATTCAAAAGGGGTAATCGCTCCAAAAAAGCAACTACTTAAATCCGAAGGTCTCATAGAGATATCTGGAGATGTGTTTACTTTCTTCACTAGACATGTTTCTCCATTAGTATCTATTTCATAAACACCTTCAATATCTGATTGATTTTGTCCTGTTATTTCTAAATTTATTTTTCCTTCATGATTATATTTTCGGGCTTCTAAGAATTTAATTGGATCAAGAATTCTTACCCATAACCCATCAATAGTCTTTCTTTCAAGTTGTCGAGGATTTTCTAACAAGAAATATAGAGGATCATGTGGAGATCTTCTATTAATTGTAACTTTTTCAACTAACTCAATACCAAAAATGTAGTTCCAAAGAGAAATATTAGTTTCGTTATCCACTGCGATCAACTCTTGAACAATAAGTTCCCCTTTATCATCTTCGTGTGCAATTCCGGATTCTTTATTAAAGTTATAAAAGACATATCCAGAGGGACGTTTATTTTTATATGCAACAATGAAGAATAAGCCGCTCATCCCTGATTTATTGTGCTTAGAACTTTCATTTTCGTAAAGAAAGTAATTCCAATATTCTTCTGTTCGATCCGTTGAACCATTTTGTTCTTTTCTAAATTCATCATAAATTTTGAGTAATTCTTTTTTTGCAATCTCTTTTTCTACGAACTCTAGTTGTATATTTGTTTCATTTTCTTGAATTAGTTTTGTAGAATGAGTTTCTATGGACCAGTCTTCTCTCAATGTTCCTAAACCATAACCAAATCGAGAATATAGCAGAGATTGAGAGGCCCATAAACCTGCTAAAACATCTCCTCTCTCTTTAGCCTGTTCATGTAACTTATTCATCATTGATGTAAATATTCCTCTTCTTTTATGAGTAGGGGCAGTCCCCATATAAGCAATCCCAGCCATATTAAGATTCTTTCCTCCAGGAACAGTAATTTTAAATTCATCTGCTCCTCCTGTCCCAACAATTTTGTTGGTTTCATCATCTAAAGCAGCTATTAATCTTTTCTCCCAACTGGTATTCTTAGTAAATCGTCCAGCTAGCATTCTTTCGATATCTGACTTACTTGGGATATCTCCAAAAACCCTTCTTACGGATTTTCTCCACTCAATAACATTATTTTCATTAACAGGAATTATTTTAATTGTCATTTATTTTTTCTTTAGAGCTTCTTTACCAGCATTTAGGGTTTCTACAATTTTATCCACATCATAAACACAACCTCCCCAGGTACCCCCGCTAACATCTTGAAGAGCTGCCCATAATCTAGTGTCATCTGGTAAATTTTCATTTGGTTTTATTTCAAGAGATGCATTACGTGTTAAAAATTCTTTATCTCCCCATTCTTTACCATAATTATTTTGATTTTCACCTACCAAATTTATAGATCCTGATAATTTTTTTGTATCGATGATTATTTCTATTAGATCAGAATCCTTTAATAGTCCAATTGGTCCTCCAGCTAAGGCTTCAGGACCGATATGTCCTATACAAGCTCCAGTTGAAACCCCAGAAAATCTTGCATCTGTTAATAGAGCAATATACTTGCCATAGGATAAATGCCTGAGTGCAGCAGTAATTTGATATGTTTCTTCCATTCCTGTACCACTTGGCCCACCACACATTACTATAAGGATTTCTCCTTTTTTTAATTTATCGGGGCCTGTTGATTTTATTGATTGCATTGCTTCTTTTTCAGAGTTGAAAACTCTTGCCTTGCCAGTATTTCTATATACACCATCTTTATCAATTACTTCTGGGTCTATTGCAGTAGACTTTATGACTGAACCTTCAGGTGCGATATTTCCTACAGGAAAAGTAACTGTAGATGTTAATCCCTTTAAGGTAGCATTAGATTTACTCAAGATGACATTTTCTGGATTTATTTTGTCGTTATCGGATAAAAACTTTCGAACGTATTTTCTTCTTTCTGATTCTTCCCACCACTCCAAATTTTCTCTCATAGTTTTTCCAGAAACGGTTAGTTCATCAAGATTTAGAAGTCCAAGTTTTTTTAAATTCAACATAACTTCCGGAACACCTCCTGCAGCATAAAATTGCGAAGTTGGGTGTCCAACTGGTCCATTTGGCAAAACATCCACAAGTCTTGGAACAAAACTATTAATCCTTGCCCAATCTTCAACACCCATTCTTTTTCTACCTATTGAATGTGCTATTGCTGGCAAATGTAACAACAAATTGGTTGAACCTCCACAGGCAGCATGAACTATCATCGCGTTTTCAAATGCTTTATCAGTTAATATTTTATCTATTGTTATATTGTTTTTTTCAAGATTTAATAATGCTTTAGCTGATCTTTCTGCGTTAAAATACCATGCGGGAGTTCCACTAGGCGTGCATGCAGAATGTGTCAATGAAAAACCTAAAGATTCCGCTATTACTTGAGAAGTACCAGCGGTTCCTAAAAATTGGCACCCTCCACCTGGAGATGCACAAGCTTTACATCCCATATCTTGAGCGTATTCTAAAGAAATTTCTCCTTGTGAAAATCTTGCTCCTATTGACTGAATTTTTCCTGCATCCTCTCCATTAAATGGTGCTAAAGTGGATCCTCCCGGAACAATTATAGATGGAACTTTTTTCATACCTGCAAGAGCCATCATCATTGCGGGTAAGCCTTTATCGCATGAAGCTATTCCAACAATCCCTTTTGCTGTTGGTAAAGATCTTGCTATTCTTCTAAAAACTTTAGCAGCGTCATTTCTGTATGGGAGAGAATCAAACATCCCAGGGGTTCCCATACTTCTCCCATCACAAGGATCGGAACAGTATGCTGAGAAAGGCAGTCCTCCTAAACTATTGATGACATTTGCAGTTTTTTCAACTAAAGATGAAAGTTCCCAATGACCTGTGTGGAATCCTAATGCTACTGGTTTTCCATCTTTGTCTTTTAAACCACCACTAGTTGATAAAATTAGAAATTGTTTTCTTAGTAATTCTGAAGGATTCCATCCCATTCCCGCATTTTGAGTTAATCCAAAGTGATTTCCACTAGGTTCATTTAATAAAATATCTTCTGTGAATGGGATTTTTCCTTTTGGGCCTTCAGCATGAGTTTTAATTCTAAAATCTTCTTGAGATTTACTATCAATTATTTCCTCAAATGATAAATCTTTATTTGATGTAGCCACGATATCTCCTGATTTTTATATGTTTATTTTTTTATATTTTTTGTAATGTTATTCAATCAAAACAAGCTTTTCAAATAAATCTTTAGTAAGAAATATATTTAGCTCCAAATTCTATCATGAGAATCTAGTCGATCCCACTCTAAAGTTTCCTCAAACATACCTTTAGGGTAAACAGAAAAATCATTGGATTCTTTGGCTAAATGTTCATTGATTTTATCTTCATTGATTTCCAATCCTAGACCTGGAGCATCTGGGACATTAATAAAACCTTTTTTGATCATAGGTTCATTGTCATCAATTAGTGTAACAATATCGTTCCACCAGGGATTGTCAACTGAATGCATTTCTAGGGCAATAAAATTATCAATTGTTGCAGCACAATGGACATTGGCCATTGCAACTATAGGTGATCCTGCTTGGTGAAGTGCAACAGGAATCCCCGCATCTCTACAGTAATCAGCTATTCTTTTAGTTTCCAAAATCCCTCCTGAAGTTGCTAAATCTGGATGAGCCACTGATATTGCTCTAGCTTCTACTAGAGGCTCAAAACCATCTTTACAATATATATCTTCACCTGTACCAACTGGAGTATCAACTCTGTTTTTTAAACTTTTCCATTGATCAACTAGTTGCCAAGGGATCATATCTTCATACCATGCAAGAGTAAACTGATCTAGATTTTTTCCTATTCGTATAGCATTTTCTACTCCCATATGACCAAAATGATCCGAAGCAAGAGGAATCTCATACCCTATGATATCTCTAACAGTTTTTACGTATTCTTTCATTTTCGATATTCCATAATCAGTCACCTGAAGACCAGTAAAAGGATGCATAATATTGCTAGATTCATTTATCAATTTTTTATTTACCACTCCTCCCTGAAATTCAGACGCAATCCATAGTCCAATATCCATTTTTAGAAATTCGAACCCTTTCTTAATTCGACCCAAAAGAGCTTTCCCCATTTCTTCAGGATCTTTTTTTAAAGGAGTATCAGCATAAACTTTAATTTTATCCCTATATTTTCCACCTGCCAGCATGTATGCTGGAACGCCAAAAGCTTTCCCTGCTAAATCACATAAAGCAATTTCTATTCCACAGACACCCCCGCCTAATCTTCCGTGCCCTCCAAATTGTTTAATCTTTTGAAAAATTCTATCTATATCACATGGATTTTCACCCAGAATTTTACTTTTAAGCATTAGTGCATATTTTGCAGAGGCTCCATCTCTTACCTCTCCGTATCCAACGATGTCTTGATTTGTATATAATTTGATTATTGGCCATCTCCAACCTTTTTCACCTATAACTGCTATTCTCATATCGGTTATTTTTAAGCTTGATGGATTGGAAAGCTTAAAGTTTTTTTTGGATTCTTTTTTCAATCTTTTCTCCCATTTATTTTTTTTCCTTCCAATTTTCAAAATCCTTGTTCATTTCTTTGGAAAATTCTCTATCAATTTCTCCTGGAGTATAAATCCCTTCTCGAATTCTTTGTTGGCCAAATTCATCTTTTAGTCGAATGCTTTCTGAATTGATAACAACTTCTTCAGCCAGATGAGGAGGTATAAAAATTACTCCAGATCTTGTTCCGAGGACTACATCTCCTGGCATACATGTTGCTTCACCAATTCTAGTTATCCCGTTAATTTCTACCATACTTACATTGTTTATTGCACTAGGATCATAACCTCTTACAAAAGCATTAAAATCTTCCATTTCAAAGATTCGTTGTGTATCCCTTATTCCTCCATCTATAATCATTCCTGTTCCTGTTTTTGATTTAATTGCTGTACTTAAATTATCGCCAGCAAAAGTCCCATCAAAAATTTTGCCAAATAAATCAACTACTATTAAATCATTTTCTTTCAATTCATCAATTACCCATGAGTTTTGAAAACCAATTCGATTATCTTTTTTTCCTTGAGAATCGATTGCTTCGTGTAAATCAGGTCTTTTTGGTACCCACCTACATGTTACAGCTCTTCCAACCACTACACGTTCAGGATGAAGATTTTTCCATTTCCCAACAAATTGAAAATTATATCCATGCTTTCTACAAGTACCCCATGCTTCTTCCGTAGTTACCAGACTCATTCTTGCCAAAATATTATCAGGTACCAAAGGTCTTTGATTGTTATCTCTTTTGCCATTCCATTTATTTGTTATTGATTGAATAATCGCTGAGTTCGTTAATTTCATATATTTTCTCCATCAGTATATTTTATAATATTTATCTATATTTTTAGATTGGTTTTGAAAGTTTTCTAAATTTTTCTATCATCTCTAATCTTAATAAAGATAATTCTCTAAGAAAAATCTCAATCTCTAAAAGAAATTCTTTCTTATTTTCAGGTATAAAAATAATTTGTTTAAATCCAATTGAAAAATTACCTTTAACTTTTTTATTTATATAACCTTTCATGTCAGACAATGAATAATCAAAAGTAATTATTATTTTTTCTTCATTTCCTTTGATACTAATAATCGTATTTATGTAGCTGATTATTTTTAACTTTGTAATTTGAATTAAATTCTGTAATTCGATAGGGATTTTACCGAATCTATCTACGATTTCTTCAACAAATTTTTTCAACTCTTCTAAAGTTCTAATTTTTGCAATTTGAAGATATATTTGTAATTTTAAGCTTAAATCTCCAATATAAGAATCTGGTATTCTAGCATTGATTTTAATATCAATTATATTTTGTAAAAAAAATCCTAAATCTAAATCATTTCCTTTTTTCAAGGTATCAACAGCCGATTTTAATAATGAATTATATAAGTCATAACCTATGTTATTTATATGTCCACTTTGTTCCTTACCCAAAACATTGCCTGCACCTCTAAGTTCTAGATCCCGTAATGCTAAATTATAGCCAGTTCCATATTCTGAAGAACTAATTAAGGCACTTAATCTATCTTCTGAATTTTTATTCAATATAGAATTTTTTGGTACCATAAAATAAGCAAATGAACTTTTTTCACTTCTTCCTATTCTTCCTCTAATTTGGTAAAGTTGTGACAACCCAAATTTATGAGAATTATTAACAATTAAAGTGTTGACATTTGGCATGTCTATCCCTGATTCGATAATAGTAGTACATATCAATACGTTGAATTTTTTATCAATAAAATCATTTATTACATTTTCGAGATGATTTTTTTCCATTTTTCCATGGGCGAAATTTATAATTGCTTCAGGGACTAGTTTTTTTATTTTTTCAGTGATAATTTCTATATTGAAAATTTCATTGTGAATAAAAAAAATTTGTCCTTTGCGATCAATTTCTCTTATAAGTGCTTCTCGTATTAACTTATCTGAGTATTCAGAAACATACGTATTTATAGGAAGGCGATTCTCAGGCGGAGATGAAATCATACTCAGATCTCGTATGCCATTAAGTGCCATGTTTAAAGTCCTTGGGATTGGAGTGGCGCTTAAGCTAAGAACATCGACATTTATTTGTTTATGTTTAATATACTCCTTTTGATTTACACCGAATTTATGCTCTTCATCGATAATTAATAATCCTAAATTATTAAATTTAATGTCATTTTGTATTAATTTATGAGTTCCAATGATTATATCCACTTGACCTTTAGATAACTCTTTTTTGATTTTTGTTACATTTTTATCAGTGACAAATCTGGATAAATATTGAATATTTATTGGAAAAGGATTAAGTCTTTCTTTGAAAGTTTTAAAATGTTGTAATGCCAAAACCGTAGTAGGAACTAAAATTGCAACTTGATAACCATTTTCAACAGATTTGAATGCAGCTCTTATTGCTACTTCTGTCTTACCATATCCAACATCACCACATAATAATCTATCCATTGGATTTTTTGATTCCAAATCATTTTTTATCTCTTCTATCGCGCTTAATTGATCTTTGGTTTCTTTGAACTCAAAAGATTCCTCTAATATTTTTTGCCAATCTGAATCTTCAGAATATTTGTTTCCTTTAATTTTTTCTCTAGCTGCATAAATTTTCAATAATTCTGCTGCAAGGATTTCAATAGATTCTTTTGCTTTATTTTTAGATTTTATCCATTTTGTTGACCCCAAGCTCTCTAACTGAGGATCATTTTTTTGATAAGATTTATATGGTTGGATCCTATCTATTTGATCAGCAGGAACATATAATTTGTCATCATTTTTATAAAATATTTCAATAAATTCTCTACCTGTTTCATCCAATATAATTGTGCCATTATATCTTCCTATCCCGTGATCAATATGTACAACAAAATCATTTTTTTCAAAAAGATCTAAAGACTTTGTTGATTGAGGTATATTTGATAGAGAATTATACCTGTGTTTTTTTCTAATTCCAAAAATTTCTTTATCTGTAAGAATCAAAATTGACATATTGTCCTTTGTTTTTAAGGTAAATCCTTCTCCTAAATTCTTAGATATGAGTGATAATTTTGATTTAAGAGAAATTTCTATTCCATCAAATATATTTAAATCATCCATATTTAGAATTTCTTTTACTCTTTTTGGGTAATCAGTAGTAATGATTATTTTTTGATTTGGTACATTTTTGTCAATATATTTTGATAATATATTTTCACTTGAGCTATAAACTGTTGGTAATGAGAAATTGAATTTAGTTTTTTTGTTTGTCTCTCCTCGCTCTATCTGAGCAATATTTATACAATTAGAAAAAGAATGGTATATTTTTTCCATCTCATTTATTGATATGTATGGAACAGGGAATGATTTTGGGATCTCTTTTTT
>Ga0310123_10000875_pt1 | contig 26317 bp, 21 predicted proteins | sample CB6_AW_1057_MG_FD_203505 | JGI IMG/M metagenome (GOLD analysis project Ga0310123, IMG submission 203505) | Marine microbial communities from Western Arctic Ocean, Canada - CB6_AW_1057 | ecosystem: Environmental > Aquatic > Marine > Oceanic | place: Canada: Western Arctic Ocean | collected... | reverse complement strand
TGATCGATGCGCTCGATGCGGTGCCGCGGTCCGAGTTGGCCGACAGCTAGCCGGCCGCTGGCCAGCTGCCGTATCGGCCTCGCTTGACATCTCAACGTACGGCGCGAGACAACCGTATTGGGGTCGAAGTTCTAGACGAGGAGGCGGTGATGGACAGTGTTCGGAGAACGTGGGTTGTTCTGGCGGCCGTGGCGGGTCTGTTTGGAGGTCAGCTGGCGGCAGCTGAAGAGCAGTCAGAAAAACTGAATGTCCTCTTCCTGGTCTGTGACGATCTGAACTGCGACATGGGCTGCTACGGCCACCCGCAGGTGAAGACGCCGAACGTCGACCGCCTGGCACGTCGTGGAGTTCGGTTCTCCAGCGCGTATTGCCAGTTCCCGCTGTGCGGGCCCAGCCGAGCATCATTTCTGACCGGGATGTATCCCGACCAGACGCTGGTCCGTCGCAACGCGATCTACATCCGCGAGCACATCCCCAACGTCGTGACGTTGCCGCAGATGTTCCGTCGCAATGGCTATTTCGCGACCCGGATCGGGAAGATGTACCACTACAACGTTCCCAAGCACATCGGGACCAGTGGCCACGACGACCCGTACTCGTGGAACCAGACGTTCAATCCTCGAGGTCGAGATGTCGACGAAGAGCCCAAGATCTTCAGCCTGCGAAAGGGCCAGTTTGGTGGAACCCTGAGCTGGCTGGCCGCCGACGGGACCGACGAAGAGCAGACCGACGGCATCGCCGCGACCCGTGCCATCGAGAAGCTGCAGCAGCATGCCAAGAGCGGCACTGCCTTCTTCTTGGCCGTGGGACTCTATCGACCTCACACACCCTACGTCGCGCCGAAGAAGTACTTCCACATGTATCCGACCGGGTCGATTCGCGTGCCGGAGGTTCCCAAGGGCTACTTCGATACGCTGCCGCCGGCAGCCCGGCGGACGCTGTTGCGAAAGAAGGACCAGGTCAACCTGCCGGACAAGCTGGCTCGCCAGGCGATCCAGGCCTACTACGCCTCAATCACGTTCGCCGACGCCCAGATCGGTCGGATTCTCGACGCGCTCAAAAAGACCGGTCTCGACAAGAACACAGTCGTCCTGTTCACCTCCGACCACGGCTATCACATGGGCGAGCACGGTCACTACCAGAAGACCACCCTGTTCGAGAACGCCGATCGCGTGCCACTGGTTATTGCCGGTCCCGGCGTGACGGCTACCGGCCAGACACACAAGGGCCCGGTTGAGATGGTCGACTTCTACAAGACACTTGCCGATCTGTGCGGTCTCAAGGCACCCGGTACCGTTACCGGCGTCAGCCTGGTCGGGGCACTCAAGGATCCGGGCAAGAGTATTCGCACCTCGGCACTGACGCAGTACGCGGCCGGCTACAGTTTGCGGACCTCTCGGTATCGGTACACCGAATGGGGCGAGGACGGCCAGGGAGGTGCCGAGTTGTACGACCGCGAAAAGGACTCCAGGGAACTCGTCAATCTCGCCGGCCAGGCCCAGGTGAAGGCGACTCAGGCCGAACTGGCGCAGGCGTTGCGGCGACGCGTCGCCGAGGCCCGGAAGAAGCCTGCGGGGCTGGTCCAGATCCCGTTCAATAATCGACGGCGCGTTCGATGAGCTGCCGCGACGGGATGCTGGCGGCGGACGTCGGCCCTGAGAGGGCCTACTCACCCGCAGCCCCGCTTGGCTTGAGGGGTTTCCAGCGGATGGCGTGAAACTCGGTGGTCGACTCCACCCATGCGGTCGGTCTTGACCGTCGGCTGAGTGATGTCTTTGAAGGGTGCCGGATCGGCTGCCGGGGTCGGTACTGCCCAGAGCGCCATCGCGAGGGAGGTGAGCATGCGGGGAGTCACAAGCAAAGACCTGTGAGGGGTGTTGGCCAGGTTACTGCTGAGCGGCCAGGACCGGTGGCAGGTGATCGACCAGGCCGGCCTTGGTCCGCTTGAGTTCCTGGACCGTGTCGTGGCGGAAACGCGTGAGCCGCTTGGCGTGCTGGGCATGTCGAGCGAGGTTGGTGAGCTCGTCGGGGTCCTTCTTCAGGTCGTAGAGCTCCTCGACCTGGTTGGCTTCCATCGTGCGGATGTACTTGTAGCGGCCCCTGGCCAGTGAGACCCACCAGGGGACTCCGCCCCCATCGAGTTTCGAAGAATTGGGTGGGATCGTGTTGGTGTCGTCTCCGTACTTGCGCTGGGTGTAGATGGTCAGGGTCGGGTGAGGCCATTTCGAACCGGGCTTCCTGAGCAGTGGCGTCAGGTCGTGGCCATGCATCTCCCAGGGCAGTTCAAGCCCGGCGAAGCGGAAGAAGGTTGGCACCAGGTCGACCCCGGCCACCGGGTGACGGCAGACTCTGCCCTCGGCGATTCGGCTGGGCATGCTGACGATCAGTGGTGAGCGGATGGTGCCGTCGTAGGGAGCGATCTTGCGGCAGAAGCCGTGCTGGCCCCAGCCGAAGCCCTGGTCTGAGGTGAACACGATCAGCGTGTTCTTGTACTGTCCGGTGGCCTTGAGCGTTTTGATCAGCGTGCCGACCGATTCGTCCAATGCCCTCACGCCCTGGTGATACTGTCGCACCCAGTCGGTCAGCGTGTTGCCGTGGATCCCCTTGGATCCCTCGACCGTCTGGCCACCGAATTGTCCCCCCTTGAGTTCGGGGCGGCCGTTCTTGTCCTTGACCCAGTACTCGATCTTCTGCATGTAGTCGGGCTTGCCGGGCCTGGGCGGGTAGATGTCCTTGGGCGTGGGGACGCGGATGTCGGGGTAGAGATCCAGGTGCCGCTTGGCCGGCGTGAAGGGCCCGTGGACCGCTCCGTAGCACAACCACAGGTACCAGGGCTTGTCCGCCGTGCGGTTCTCACCCTTGATGTAATCGACCGCCCAACTGGTGTAGTTGTCGGTCGAATAGCCCGAGGTCAGCTGAGCCTTGCCGCCGTTGGTTTCGACCAGTTGGTCGTAGAAATAGTTGCCCGAATTGTCGGGGTGGCGAGGCCGGTTCCAGACGACCTGGTAGTCCCAGTCGCGACCGAAGCCTGTGTCGGTGCCGGTGTGCCACTTGCCGATCTGGGCGGTCTGGTAGCCGTTCTTGCGAAAGACCGAAGGCCAGAACGGGGCCTGTTTGGGATCGTAAGTGCTGCCGGGGTACTTGCCTTCCATTCGCAGCGACTTCACTCCGTAGGGGTGGTGCCCGGTGAGCAATGCTGCGCGGGAGGGCAGGCACCAGGTGCCGATGTAGGCGTGAGTGAACCGGACGCCTCGCTTGGCCAACGCGTCGATGTTGGGTGTCCTGGCAAACTTGTACGACTCGGGGTAACAACTGACCGTCCGATGCGACTGGTCGTCGGTGTAGATGAACAGGATATTCGGACGGTCCCTGGCCACGGCCTCAGAAAGAGGCGCGAAGGCGAGTGCCAGCAGGGACACGGTGACAAGTCGGTGCATCAGGCTCCCTTGGGTTTGCCCCAGTGATCGCGGTAGGTCCGAGCCATCAGCCCATCGGCCTCCGCGTCGCCGACGACTCGTTCGGTTTTGGGATCGAACTGGAACGACCGTCCCAGTCGAGTGGCGACATTGCCCAGGTGACACAGTGAAGTGGTCAGGTGACCCAGTGCGATGTCGCCGTTGGGTGTTGCTCCGGATCGGACGCATTGCAGGAAGTTGGCCACGTGTTTTTCGGCGTTTTGCGCTTCGGGAGTGACCTTCACGTTGATCCTCTGGTTCCGTCCGTCGTAAACGGCGATCTTGCCGCGGCGGCTCAGGAACATCTGCCCCTTCGTGCCGTAGAACTCGGCTCCACTGTCGACGTTGTGGGGATAGTTGGTCGACCAGAGTCGTTGCTCGTAGATCAGGATCTTCTGGTCGCCGGTGTTTCCGTTGCCGGGATACTGGAACGAGACCAGTTGCGTGTCGGGGAACTGCTGGTCGTCGTCGAAGAAGAACTTACCTCCGGTGGCCGAGACCAAGGACGGGTGAGTGTCGACCCCCAGTCCCCAGCGGGCGTAGTCGATGTCGTGCACGCCGTCGTTGCCCATGTCGCCGGTGCCGAAGTGGTACCACCAGTGCCAGCCCGAAGGGGTGCGGTTGGCCTGGAAGGGGATGAACTCGGCGGGTCCGACCCAGTTGTTGTAATCGAGAGTCGAGGGGGGCGTGCCGGGCTTGCCCTTGCCGATGTTACCCCGCTTCTGGATGTTCCAGGCCTTGCAGACCTTGACGTCGCCGATGATTCCGTCGTGCAGCAGTTTGACCGCGTCGATCATCATCGTGGTACTGCGGACCTGGGTGCCGTGCTGGACAACCCTCTTGTTCCGCCTGGCCGACTCGACCAGCAACCGGCCTTCGCGGACGTTGTGCGAGCAGGGCTTTTCGACGTAGACGTGTTTGCCCGCTTCGCAGGCCAGGATCGCGGCCGGGGAATGCCAGTGATCGGGTGTGGCGACGATCACCGCGTCGAGAGTGTCGTCGGCCAGTACCTTGCGGATGTCGTCGCTGGTCTTGACCGGGCCACGGACCAGTTTCTGGCCGTTCTGCAGCCGGCGGGTATCGACATCGCAGATCCAGGACAGTTGAACGCTGGGGTTCGATTGGAAGACTCCGGCCAGGTAACTGCCTCGTCCACCGCAACCGATCAGGGCCACCTTGACCAGCTTGTTGGAATCGGCGTTGCCGGCATGCACGTACGAGGCCAGCGACATCGACGCGGCGGCCGTGGAACTGGACTGCAGAAACTGCCGGCGGGTGGGTGATGTCATGTCCGGGACTCCGAAAGTTGTAAAGAGCTGTAGACCGGTTGATCTGGTCCGGATTCTACGACGAGCGTAATGCGAATGTCACTGAGACGGGACGTGCCCCAGATGCCGGTCGAGGAACCTGTCGGCCAGGTCGCGGGAAGAGGCCGGGAACGAGTGGCCTATGTCGGGGTAGGCGGCCTTGAGCGATCCCCCGGCGGCATGGAGTGCATAGACGGGCCGGGCAGCGTCGATCGAATCGAGGACACCTGTGTAATCGAAGTCGGTGTCTCGCTTGGCGGCGATCGCCAGGAACGGCCGGGGAGCAAACGTGCCGATGATCTCGGGAAAGTCAAACGGCACGCGATCGGCACTGTTTGCGAAACGGGTGCGGATGCGGGGCATGTAGCGTGGCCCGGTCCACGAGGGTACGTCGTCCTTGTGGAAGCGTGTGAATCCGCAGTTAGAGACGATCACCCGCAGTCGGGGTTCGAACGCTGCGGTGAACATCGCGTTGTGTCCGCCCAGCGAGTGGCCGATTACCCCGATTCGCCTGGAATCCACACCTGGCAGGCTGACCAGTAGATCGACCGCCCGGATGTTATCCCAGACGGCCTTCATCGTTCCGCTGGCATAACCGTGTTTCGGATCGAAGTCGAACGTCGAGTCGCCGAAACCCGGATAGTCCGGCGCCAGCGTGACATAACCGCGGCGTGCCAGGTGCAGGGCGTGGGCCAGCTCGGGATTTCCTGACAGACCGGCTGCTTCCAGCTTGCCGTTGCGATTGGTCTGTTGTAGGCACAGCACGGCTGCTCGACGAGCAGGCCGGGGACCGGCTGCTGGCAGGAAGAGGTAGGCCGAAACGCGTTGCGAGTGATCGGTCTGGAATGTGAGTTTCCGTCTGGAGACGCGTTTCAACTGAACGGTCTCGACGGTCTGAATCTCCAGGGGAACCCGCCGGGAACGGTCGGGGAGCCGGCCCATGACCTGCTGCAGGCCGTCAAGAATGTGTCTGCGACGCGTCCGCCAGTCGTCGAGCGATCGGATCGGTTGTGGATCGCCGGCACTCGAAAGCACTCTCATCAGGTCCTGGTGTTGACCGTAGGCTGCGGCGGGCGATTGCGACGGCGGATCGGCCGCGTGGCCGACTCCCAGGCAGGTCGTCCCGATCAGCAGCAGGAGTCCTAATCGAGCCATTGTTTGTCGCACTGGTTCGGAATCAGCAGGTGGCCTCAGACGGGCTGCTCCGCCCTTCGCCTCAGTCTACGCCAATCCAGGTCTCGGTTCAGCGCGGCGGTGTATCGCGATGAGGAGATATCGAGCACGAGAGGATGGTGGTCTGTCGGCCGAGCTGAGGTCTATCATGGCTCGAAGACGCCCGAAGCCTTGGAGACCTGCTGACGATGACGTTGCACCCGGAATCCCAGCGGCTGCTGGATGAACTCGCCGCGCTCGACCTGCCGCCGATCTCCTCTCTTACGCCCGAAGAGGCGCGACTGCGTCTCGAGCCACCTTCGGGCCCTTTGCAGGATGTGGCAGTGATCGTCGAAGAGTCGTTCGATGGTCCGGAGGGTGCGGTTCGTGCGAGGCGCTATCAACCGCTGGTCGCCTCGGGTGAGCCAACGAACCTGATCGTGTTTTTCCATGGCGGCGGCTGGGTGATCGGCAGCATCGAGACGCACGATGACACCTGTCGTCGCCTGGCGAACGCCGGTGCTGCAGTGGTCGTCTCGATCGAATACCGGCTGGCACCGGAATTCCCTTTTCCGGCCGCGGCAGACGACTGCCTGGCGGGATTGCAGTGGGCCGTGGGCTGTCGTGACAACTGGGGAGTGAGTGGTATCACCGCGGTGGCAGGTGACAGCGCTGGTGGCAACCTGGCGGCAGTCGTCGCACAACGGGTCTCCGCGTGCGGCGCACCGCCGCTGGATCTACAACTACTGCTCTACCCCGTGACCGACTGCAATCTCGACACCGACTCGTACCTGGAATTCTCGGAGGGCTATGGCCTGACCCGCGACGCGATGGACTGGTTCTGGCAGCTGTACCTGGGTGAGCAGGACGCGACACAGCCGGGTGCATCTCCGTTGCGTGCCGAGTCGCTGCAAGGGTTACCCCCGGCCTACGTGGTAACGGCCGAGTACGACACGTTGCGGGACGAGGGGGATGCCTACGCCCGACGGTTGGAACAGGCGGGTGTAGAGGTGAACTGGGAGTGTGTCCCCGGCCTGCTGCACGGGTTCCTGTTGCATGCAGAGCAGATCCGGGAAGCGCGAGATGTGATCACGCGGATCGGCCAGCTGGTGCGATCGACCGGCGACTGATCGATTACCTGGAAGCGGCCTGCTTGAGGTATTCGAGACGACGTGCAACCTGCCCGCCGGGGAAGCGGGGTTTCAGGCGGGACGTGTCGATGTCGAGACCCCGGTGATCTCGGAGGTAGACGACGGTGTTGAGCGTCAGCAGCGCCTCGGCTTCGCTGGGGACCGTGTTGAGCACGTTGTAGATTGCCGACAGCGGTTCGCCCTGCCCCAGCACACCCAGGAACTCGGCCGCTCGCAGGCGGACCAAGGGGTGTGGGTCTTTCAACCGGCTGGTGATGTCTGGCAGCAATGGTTCGGCAGCCTTGCCCATCGCAGAGGCTGCCAGGCACGCCCAGTAACGATGCCAGGGATTCTTCGCGATGAGGTGCTTCTTGAAAGTCGGCAGAGCCTGGTCCGTGGGCAACAGTGACAGGTCGGCGATTTCCTGCAGCGTGGCCACCTCATCGTGGTGTCGCCTGCCGAACCCGATCGGGTCCTTGAGGATGTCGCTGAGTTGGAAGCTCTCGGGATAGAGGCTCAGGTCGTTGATCGCCACGACCTGTTTCTTCAAGCGTTCGCGGAGGTCGAGCAGGACCGAGCGGTGCCTGGGGTCGCCCGAGAGGTCCTTGACCTGGTGGGGGTCGGCCTGGATGTCAAAGAGCTGTTCGGGCGGTCGCGGTTGGAAGAACTGCTGCTGGGCGGCATTGAGTGTCCCGGCCTTGTACAGGTTCCGCCATTCCTGAAAGGCGAGCATTCGATAGCGGTAGTTGTTCTGAAGACCGTCGGGGTAGAAGCCCTGGTAGTTGCGAACGTAGACAAAGCGGCCCTTGCGGAGCGTGCGGACGTGGTCGTACTTCTCGTCAAAGCGGTCAGCGTACCCGAAGGCTTCGTCGCGGGCGGCGAGTTCGCTGGCAGGGACATTCGGCCCCAGGAACGGGCGGCCATCGAGCCGCTTGTCGACGGCCAGGTCCGCCAGGTGCAGTACGGTCGGGCCGAAATCGATGAAGCTGACGAATCCGTCGAGCCGGCTCTTGGGCTTGTGGTCGACCAAATGTTTGAAGTTGGCGGGGATTCGTACGACCAGTGGAACATGCAGGCCACTCTCGTAGGCGTATCCCTTGCTACGCGGCAGCACGCCACCATGGTCGCCGAAGTAGAAGATGAACGTGTCCTCCAGCAGACCATCCGCCTCGAGTTGACCCACCACTCGACCAATCTGCTGATCGATCACGCCCATGCGATCCAAGTAGCGGGCGTGGGTGTATCGGAAGGTCGGTGTGTCGGGGTGGTAGGGAGCGAGTGTGATCGATTTCGGCGAAACCGTCGTCGGCGTCTGCAGCAGGCGTTTGGGAAAGTGGAGAGAACTCTCATGCGACTGCCCGAACGACTGCATGTGGAAAAACGGTGTCTGTTTGTTCGGCCGATTCCGCCAGGTTGCCCTCTGTGATGAAGCGTGCCAGAGACGAGTGATGGGGAACTGGAAGTTGTAGTCGGTCTTTCGGCGGTTGGTCGTGTAGTAGCCGTTCTGCTTGAGAACCGCAGACCAGGGCAGCAGGCCCGCAGGTAGAGGTGCCTGACGAATCTTGCGGTGGTACTGGAAGCCACCTCGTGGGGCGTAGATACCGGTGGCCAGTGTCGAGCGGGCGACCGAACACACCGGACTGCAGGAGAAGGCGTGGTTGAAGACCAGGCCCTGGCGAGCCAGGGCGTCGATGTGAGGCGTGGAGCCGTGTCGGGCTCCGTACAGACGCAGGTAGTGGATCGAGTTGTCCTCGGAAACGAGGAACACGAAGTTGGGCCGCTTGTCGGCGGCGGGTGCTGCTGTGGCTGTGGTGGCTGTGGTGGCTGTGGTGGCTGTGGTGGCTGTGGTGGCTGTGGTGGCTGTGGTGGCTGTGGTGGCTGTGGTGGCTGTGGTGGCTGTGGTGGCTGTGGTGGCTGTGGTGGCTGCGGTGGCTGCGGTAATCAGGACGATGGCTGTCAGTAGCAACGTGGAGCGAGTCATGGTGTTGATCCGAGAAGCGGCAGAAGATGAGTCTTGCCGGCCATTCAGGAGGTGGGGGTGACGACAACGCGGAGGTGTTCGGTTGAGTCGGCAGCCGAGACGGCCTGGTCGATTTCGTGGAGCGAAAAGGAGGTTTCGGCGAGTGAGTTCGAGAGTGCGTTGGGGGGCAGTTCCGCCAGGAAAGCGAGTGCTTCGGCCAGATCGTCGGGTCGGTAGTTGTGGAGTCCCGAGATGCTGAGCATCCGCCTGACGACGTCCTCGGGGTCCAGTTCGATCGGTGGGCTCGAGAAGACGCTTCCCACCAGTACGAGTTGTCCGCCGATCCTCAGCCATGCGAGCGCCGACTCGATAGCCGACGTGGCGCCCGACACATCGATGGCAATATCGACGCCCCGGCCGTCGGTCAGTTGCCGGATCGGTTCCGGCAGCTCGACTCCGGCCGCGGTGATGTGAAGCGGCGTACAACCGGTAAGTGTGGCAGCGTTTTCGAGTCGGCTGGCGTCGATGTCGGCCAGGACCACGCTGGAGACGCCTCGGTGCAGCGCGTACTCGGTCACGGTCACTCCCAACGATCCGGCGCCCATGACCAGCAGCGTGGCGCCCTGGATGTCCCTGGCCTGCCGGACGGCTGCGACGGAGGTCGCCGTGCAGCAGTTGGCCGGGACGGCCTGGAGATCATCCAGGGAGTCGGGGATTCGAAAGATGGCGGTGCCGGGCAATAATCGGCAGTGAGTCGCCAAGCCACCCAGTGGGCCGCGCGAGTCCGAGTCAGAATGACCGTACTTGACCAGGTGCTCGCATTTCTGCGGGAGATTCTGCTGGCAGTAGAAGCACGAGCCACACGACGCTGCGATGGTCCAGGTGATCCGGTCGCCGGTTTCCAGTGCCCGCCCGGACCAATCGTTGACGCGACCGCCGGTCTCGATGACCTGTCCGACGATTTCATGGCCCAGTACGGTCGGGCTGGTACACGGCCTCCTGCCGGCAATCGTGTGCAGGTCACTGCCACACAAAGCGCAGGCGGTGACGCCCACCAGTACGTCTCCCTCAGAGATCGGGTCAAGCGGAAAGGTGTTGAAAGAGAACCCCGTACCGATCCCTTCGAACACCGCGGCGGTGCAGGTGCGGCTCATGATCCGGCCTCATTGCCCGTGGCGGTGGATTCGCAGAAAAGACCCATCTGGTCCGTAACATGGCTGACGGCAGAGAGCAGTCGCTGTATGTCCTCGGAGTGAACGTCACCGATCGTGCCAATTCGAAACGTGTTGGCCTGTGTGACCTGGCCCGGATAGATGACACACCCGTGTCGCTTGAGCAGGTCGTAAAAGGTGGCGAAGTCGAAGTTGTCGACCGGGTCATGAAAGGCGGTGATGATGGGTGATTGCAGTTCGTCGCCCAGCAGCGTCTCAAACCCGATCTCGCGCATGCCCTCGACCAATCGATGCTGGTTACGGGTGTAGCGTTGTGCACGAGCGGCCACGCCACCCTCGGCCTCGAGTTCCTCGAGTGCTTGCGCGAAGGCCAGCAGGGTGTGGGTGGAAGATGTGGATCTCGACTTGCCGTGGTGGGCTTCCATTTCGGCCCATTGGGCGTGCAGGTCGAGAGCCAGCGAGTGAGCTTGTCCTTGGGTCGACGCGATCGCGTCGGGTCGGGCCAGGACAAACGAGAAGCCAGGTGCGCCCTGGATGCACTTGTTGGACAAGGAAAGGAGATAGTCGGCCGCGAGAGTCTCGAGGGTCATCGGTATGCCGCCAAAGGAGGACATGGCGTCGACGATGAACGACCTCCCGCAGTCTGCCACGGCCTGGCCAATGGCTTCAATCGGGTTGAGCATCCCGCTGGTGGTTTCGCAAAGGACGGCCGCCACATGAGTCAGTTGCGGATTGATCTTGAGGGCCTTCACGACCCGATCGGCGGAGGCGGGCTCGGTTTCTTCGAACGCGACTTCCACGGTGGACAGTCCGATACGCCGGGCAATCTCGAGCATGCGTCCGCCGTAGGCCCCGTTGTTGACCACCAGCAGTCCGCCGCTGCGTGGCACGACGGTGCCGAGGGTGGCTTCGACGCCGAAGGTGCCGCTGCCCTGCATCAGGACCGAGGTGGCCTCGCTCCCGCCTGCGACCAGGGACACGAGTTGTCTGCGGATCTGCTCGACGACGGTGTTGTAGTCGACGTTGCAGGTCGAGACATCGCGATTCATCGCCGCGCGGACGGACGCCGTCGTGCCTGGCGGGCCGGACGTCAGCAGCAGGTACTCAGGATCCATGACCGTGTTCGGCAAGTGAGCTCAGGCGGTGTGCCCTTCGATCCAGTCGGGCAGGTCGGCGACCGATGCGAGGACATCGTCGGCTCCGGCGTCCCGCAGGACCTGGTCAGCCCTGGCGACGGCGGCCTGCTGTGCGTTGGCGTCGAGTTGGTCCCAGTCGGCCTGGGACAGTCCAACTTCGCTTCCGGTCTGTGTGATCCCGATCGTCGTTACACCGGCGTTGATCCCAGCGTGAATGTCGGGCACCGTGTCGCCGACCTTCAGCACGGCCGAGGGAGGAAAGACGCCCAGTTGTTCCATGTTTCGAAGGATCATCCAGGGTGCCGGTCGCCCGGCCGGCACTTCGTCGGCACAGACAGTGGCTTCGGGACGATACCCCTGCTCGGCCGCGGCAGCGATCGTCGGGTCGGCCACGACCCGGGGGTACCCGGTTGACGAGCCCACGGCAATCCCTCGGCTCTTGAGCGCTTCGAAGCACTCACCGACGCCGGGGATCAGGTCCGAGAGTTGCTGGGCCTCTTCGACCTGCAGCGGGGTGAATTCCTGGTAGAGCGTCTCGACATCGTCCTCGCACCAGTCGCGACCGTGCTGTTGTTGCCATTGCGTGGCGGCTGTTTCGAGCCCGAACAGGTTTCGGATGTGATCCTTCTTGTGCAGCCCCATCGGGCCACGAATCTCCTGTTGAGTCAACTCGACTCCATGAGCTCGGAAAGCGGCTCCGAAGGCGTGGACCGGAGCCAGGCTGCCGTGGTCGACGGTTGTCCCGGCCCAGTCGAAGATCACCAGTCGGATGGGTGTGGCGAGCCGTTCGGGCGTGGTGGAAGTTGTGCTCACGGAGTTGCCAGCATTGAGGGGTCGACGAAATCGAGGAAGTGATGGAGCGAGGGGGTGGTCAGGCCCGGCTGCTTGGCCAAGTCATCCCAGCCCCGCACTCGTACGGCCGACTCACTGTACGGAGTTTTACGAAAGGCGGCCACTTCGTCCCCTGTGAACGGGCCGCCCTGGAGCGAGAGGCTCAGTTGCGACGCATCGGAAAGTTTCGCGTGGTAGTCGGCGTCGACGGCGCACAGGAAACGCTTGGCCGGTACGTGCAGGCGAACCGGTTCACTGATGGCCTGGATGAAGCCGGCATCTTTGGCCAGCCATCTGGCACCGGCCAGTTCGTGGACGTCGTCGATGCCTCGTTCGGCACAGTCCTCGCCCAAATCGTGCAGCAGGTGGCCCACGTCGTGCAGTAGCGCGGCCACGATCTCCTCGGGCGGCCGACCCTGCTGCTCGGCCAGCTGGGCCGCTTGAAGAGCGTGCTCGAGCTGCGTGACGGCTTCACCGCCGTAGAGTTCACCGCCCTGCTGGTCGAAGAGTTGTTTGAGTCGGATCACGACGGCCGGGAGGCCGTTCCCGGCAGCGGTTTCGAAGTTCATGGTGATTGATCCGAGGAGGGATGTGGAGACATGTCGGTGGCCTGGTCGAGTCGGCGCTCGTTGAGTCGCCAGTAGGCGATGGCGGCGCCCAGGGACAACACGGCGACTCCACCGAGACCCAGAAACGCGGTCCCCCATCCGTATCGTTCGGCAAGGACACCGATGGTGTAGCCCGAGAGGATGGCGCCGCCGTAGCCGGCGGCATCGCTGATCCCCGAAACGGTGCCGCTGGCCTGTTTGCCACCGATATCTAGTGCCATCACTCCCGACAGGTAGCTGTAGGGCCCCAGCAGGAAGAACGAGACCAGGCACAGCAAGAGCACGGCCGGCACGGGTCGTCCGGTGAGGTCGACGGTGCCCAGCAGAAACAGGGCAACGATCAGGCCGCAGATCGACGGGACCATGATGCGGCCGTGACGCCCGCGGAGTCGGTCCGAGAGCACCCCGGCCAGCAGGGCCGAGACGGCTCCGACCAGTGGAAAGCAAAGGCTGGCGGTGGCAGCCTGTCCCGGCGAAAGGTGTGCTTCTTCACTGAGGAATGTGGGAGACCAGAAGTTGAACGTCTCGCGGATGAGAGTCAGCCCGAAATTGGTCAGGCAGACGGTCCAGAACAGGGGGCTGCGGGAGAGCGGCCCCAGCAGTTCTCTCAGTGGTACCCGCGACGCTTCCTGGCCATCCTCGCCGTAGATATTGCCGGAGTTGGCCAGTGGCTCCTTTGCGCCGACGTGTGACGGGTCGGGCTTGAGCACCCGCACCAGCACCAGCCCCACCACCAGGGCTGTGCCGGCAGCGATCCAGAACACGGCTCGCCAGTCGTTGAGTCGTGCCAACTGAGGTTGCGTTTCTCCGAGCCGGATCACTCCACCCAGGTACGCTCGCGACGCCGCGTCTCCGATCAGGAAGCTGCACGACAGGAATGCCATGATGGTGGCGTGCCGGGAGACCGGGAACCATCGCGATGCGATGTTGACCAGGGCGACCCAGCCGGTGGATTGGAACAGCCGGTTGACGGCCCAGATGGCCACGAACACTCCAGACCCAGCCAGGGCCCAGAGGTTGCCCGAGAGTGCAAATGCGACGGTGCAGGCGACCGATGCGAACAGCCCGCCCAGGAATAGCGGTCGGCCGCCAAATCGGTCGGCCAGCAGACCATTGATGACCTTGCCGATCGCGTAGGTGGCCACACCGGCCGACGCGATCAGCCCCATGCTCTCCTTGGTCAGGCCCCGGTCGCCGTATTCGGCCAGCAACAGCGGAGTGGCAACCGAGAGGTTCGAGCGGCAGATGTAGTAGGCGGCGTAGCCGGAAAAGAGTGACCCGGCCGTGATCCACTGCCACCGTTTCAGGGAGGGTGTCGAGTTCACGAAGACTGTTGCACCGGGCGGAAGGTATGACGTGCAGGAAGGTCAGGCCAGTAGTTCGGTGAGTACGCGGCCGTGGACGTCGGTGAGGCGGAAGTCGCGACCGGCATGGTGGTAGGTCAGCTGTTCGTGATCGAAGCCCATCAGGTGCAGCATCGTGGCGTGCAGATCGTGCACGTGCACAGGATTCTCGACCGCGCGGTATCCAAACTCGTCGGTGGTGCCATAGGTCATCCCGCCACGAATGCCACCGCCGGCCATCCAGACCGTGTAGCCATGGTGGTTGTGATCTCGACCGGTGGGCTTCCGCTTGGAATTCAGCGGGATCTCCACGGCCGGCGTTCGTCCGAATTCGCCGCCGCAGATCACCAGCGTCTCTTCGAGCAGTCCTCGTTGAGCCAGGTCGGTCAACAGGGCCGCGATCGGCCCATCGGCTTCGCGGCCCAGGTTGGCGTGCGCCGTGGCAATGCCTTCGTGAGAATCCCATGGCTGGACGTCACCGTGGTAGCACTGAACAACCCTCACACCCCGCTCGACCAGTCGCCGTGCCATCAGCATCTGCCGACCGTGGATCTTGTCGGTGCCGTACAGCTTGTGGATCGACCTGGGCTCGCGAGTCACGTCCAGGGCGTCGGTGGCCTCCATCTGCATTCGAAAGGCGAGCTCGAATGACTCGATCCTCGCTTCCAGCAACGCATCCTCACGTCGTGTCTCGCGGTGCCTGCGGTTCAGTTGCGCCAACAGGTCCAGCTGCTGACGCTGGGCCGCTTGAGGCAGCCTCTTGTTGCGAATGTTGGGGATCAGGCTCTGGACGTCTTTCTTGCGGGTGTCGAGGTAAGTGCCCTGGTAGACGCCTGGCAGGAATGCAGAACGCCAATTGGAGAAGTCTGCCACGGGCAGGCCGGGGCAGAGAGTGACGAAGCCGGGCAGGTTCTGGTTCTCGGTGCCCAGTCCGTAGGTCAGCCAACTGCCGTAACTGGGCCGCGAGAGTCGCTCGTCGCCGCAGTTCATCAGCCTCATGCTCTGTTCGTGGTTGGGCGTGTTGGAGTGCATCGAGCGGATGACGCACATCCGATCAGCGTGCCGCGAGGCGGTCTTTTCGAACACGGTGCTCGACCACAGGCCGCTGTCTCCGTACTGCTGGAATCGAAACGGTGAGGCCAGTGCAACGCCGGTCTCCCGTTCGGTGGTCAGGTTGCCCGTGGGGATCGGCTGGCCTCCATGACGGTCCAGCAGCGGCTTGGGGTCCCAGGTGTCGACCTGCGAGGGGCCTCCGTTGAGATAGATGTGAATGATGTGCTTGGCACGGGGAGCGTGGTGGCCGGAGCGGGGCGAGAGTGCCGAGGGTTCGGCTTCGAGCAGGTCAGGTAGCGCGAGAAGCCCGAGTCCGGTGCCGAGCGCGGCCAACGCGTCGCGACGCGAGCCTGTTGGAGTCGAGAGTGGATGGAATCCGGTCACCGCCAGTGGCCTCAATCGACAAACATCAATTCGTTGGTCATCAGCAACACCTGGGCATACTGCGGCCAGCCACGGGCTTCGGCAAATGTCGAGCCCAGGCGACTCTCTTCGGCAGTCGGGTCACGCCCCAGGGCCAGGCGGTAGAGCCTGGCAACACGCTTCATCACGTCAGGGTCTTTTGATTCACTCCGTCGGGCCAGTCCGCCGGACGCACGAGTGACGAATTCGGAATTCAGCATGAACAGTGCCTGTTGCGGCACCGTGGTCACCTGTCGGCGTGCGGTCGAGCAATCGGGAGTGGCGAAATCGAAGTTGCGGACAAGATCGGGGATGTTCTGCCGCTCGACGATCGCGTAGACCGTCCGGCGTCGGTTCTCGGGCGAGGTGATCGACGCGGGGCGTCCGAACATGGTGAGGTCAAGTTGACCGGAGACCCTGAGCAGGGTGTCGCGGAGTGCTTCGAGGTCGAGTCGGCGGCGGTTGGATCGCCACAGGTGACGATTGGTGGGGTCGGAGGCGAGTTGGGCTGTGAATGGCCTGGTCCGGGGCACCAGCGAGGTCCGTTGCCACGTGCGGGACGAGAGGATCAGCCGATGCAGTGGCTTCAGCTTCCAGCCGCCCTGGACAAGACGGTCGGCGAGGAAGTCGAGCAGCGGCAATTGGGCGGGCTGTTCGGCCTGGAGGCCAAAGTCGCTGGGTGTCTCGACGAGCGGTTCACCAAAGTGATGCATCCAGACGCGGTTGACGAATACCCGGGCGGTGAGCGGGTTGGCGGGTGATGTGATGGCACGGGCGAGGTCGAGGCGGCCGGACCCATTGGGAAAAGCCGCCGATCGGGGTCCGGCGAGGAGTTCGAGAAAGCGTCGGGGAACGGTGCGGCCGGGCAGGGTCGGATCACCACGACGGAAGATGACCGGTGAGACCAATTCCTCGGTGTCTCTCAGGATCATCGCTCTTGCGGCGGCCTGGGGGGACTTGACCGCCAGCAGGTCCAGTGCACGAACCAGTGCCCGGTAATTGTCCTTGTCCTTGCGCGACATGTAGTACCAGGTCTGGCGAAGCGGAAACCTTGGAGGACTCGTGCGACCAGCCAGGATGGCTCTCAACGGATCAGTGTCAGGCAACTTGTCGTCAGCCGCAGCTCTCAGAAGTACCCGTGCGTAGAGTTCGGCCACGTCTGACACGGTGCGAGGTGTCGATGCGGCGAGTGCTGCCAGCAGCCTTGCGTCGACGCCCCGGGTTTTCCACGCGTCGAGCAGGCCATCGAGTGCTGGCACATCGCTTTGTGACAGCGCGGGACGGACGGTGATGAGGTCGTGCCATGGGCCGAAGACCGGGTCGGTCGGCTTGGCCCTGGTGGCAATCAGCAGCCGCCAGCGATGGACGATCTGCGGTCGCAACTGCTTGGGGAGCAGCGACAGGAAGAAGATCGACGTTTCATTGATGTCGGCCTTGGTGGTGGCGACCTTCAGCAGGTACCGCGCGGTTCGTGACCGAGCGGTCGCCATCAGCGCGACGTGCTGGTCAGACAGCATTCTGCGGACCTCATCCAGCTTGACCTGGTGCTCGGTCTCGAACTTCTGTCCCGCTTCAGCAGGTGTCTCGATCCGTGGCCGATCGACCGGTTCCTCGCTGCTGGCGAAGACGCCATACAGCGAGTAGTAGTCGGCGGTGGGGATCGGGTCGAACTTGTGGTCGTGACACCGTGCACAGGCGACAGTGAGCCCCAGCAGGCCTCGAGTGACCACGTCGATCTGGTCGTCGATGATGTCGTGACGGTTTCGGTCGAACATGCGGCCGAGCGTCAGGTAGCCCATCGCGGCCAACTCGGGGGCATCCTTGGGTAACCCCAGTTGGTCGGCGGCGAGTTGTTCGTGAACGAAGCGGTCAAATGGCTTGTCCTGGTTGAACGAGCGGATGACGTAGTCGCGGTAGGTGTAGGCGAAGGGCCGCAGTCGTGTGTCGCCGTACATCAGCACGCCGTCCTTGGTGTCGGCGTAGCGGGCGACATCCAGCCAGTGTCGTCCCCAGCGTTCCCCGTAGTGGGGTGAGGCGAGAAGCTGGTCGGCCAGTGCATCGAGTCCCTTGTCGGCAGCCAGCTTCTGCTGTCTGCGTGTCGGTGGGAGGCCATGCAGGTCGTAGCTCATGCGGCGGACCAGCGAGGGCAGGTCGGCGCGTCCCACGGCCCGGTAGCCGGATGTCTCGAGGCTGAGATCGACCAGGGCGTCGATCGGGTGGGCTCCGGGGGGGACTGAAGGAGGCCGGACGGGTCGAAACGACCAGTGGTCCTGGGCCTGCAGTGTTCCGAGCCCCACCACGAGGGCGGCGATGACACGCAGGACGATTGTCAGCCGGTTCAGACGCATGGACGTCGTGGCATGTGGCCTAGAAGATTCGGAGGTCGATGAGAATCGCGCTGACCCACGCACCTGCGTGCTCGGTCACGCTATCCTAGTGCATCGGAAGTCGGGATGAGAGTTCAGAGACCGGCGGTGTGAGGCGGGGGCGTGTTGCGTGGGGTCGATCAATCTTCAGGTCAAGGTGGTGCCCGGTGCGTCGCGTGACGAGGTGGTCGGTTGGCTGGGTGAGTCCTTGAAGATCCGCGTCCAGGCGCCTCCGGAACGGGGCAAGGCGAACAAGGCGGTGATCAAGGTGCTTGCCAGGTTGTTGGACGTGCCCCCCCGGCAGGTTGAGTTGGTCCGTGGGGCCGGGTCTGCAAACAAGGTGTTTGCGATTGATGGCTGCTCGATGCAAGAGGTAGGCCGGCGGATTGCAGGTGACTCGTGACACATTCCGACCCGGATCCGGCCGGCACCGTGGCGATCGTGCTGGGGACCGCCCAGGACGGAGGGGTGCCGCAGCCTGGCTGTGGGTGTTCCGCCTGTGGGGCGGCCCGGCTTGACCCGACCCTGGCCAGGCGGCCCAGTTGCCTGGGGCTGCTCGACGAGGCCACCGGGTCACGCTGGATGGTTGATGCCACGTGGCAGTTTCCGGCACAGCTGGACGCTCTGAACGCGGCAGCTGACGAATCCGCTGACGGTCCTCCCGACGGAATCCTGTTGACTCACGCTCACATCGGCCACTACGCCGGGTTGGTGCACCTGGGTCGGGAGGTGATGGCGAGTCACGAGGTTCCGCTGTGGGTCATGCCGCGGATGGCAGCGTTTCTTTCGAGCAACCAGCCATGGGCATCGCTGCTCGAGGACCACAACGTCGTGCTCCAGGAACTCGCGGCGGATCGCTCGGCTGACCTGGGAAACGGGCTGTCGGTGCGGCCGGTGCCGGTTCCTCATCGCGACGAGTTGTCCGAAACAGTGGCGTTTGAGATCACCGGTCCGTCTCGACGAGTGCTGTGGCTGCCCGACATCGATGCCTGGGACGAGCGGCTCGAAGCGTGGTTGAGTGACGTCGACGTGGCCTGGCTGGACGGTACGTTCTTTGCAGACGCCGAGTTGCCTGGCCGCGATATCCACCAGGTTTCTCATCCCCGAGTCGGTGAGCATCTGCAGGAATACTCTCGGCTGGCCGACGATGCGGGGGTCGATCTGCGGTTGATTCATCTCAACCACAGCAACCCACTCTGTGACCCCGGTTCCCCGGAATCTCTGCAGGTTGCGGCCTGCGGAGTGGAGGTCGCAGCTGAAGGCGAATGTGTGCAGCTGTGATCTCCGCCGCTACGTTCTCCAGAACGTTGACTTTCGTGTCGAGCGGTACTTGATCGCCAGGTGCGGTGTGTGGAGCCGTTTCTGTTTTTGGAACAAGCTCTCGATTCCCGCGGCCGTCATGCCAGTCGTCAGCAGCGTACGCTCGATTGGGTACGGCGATTTGCCCGTGCGGAACAGCGTCTCAATGTGGTTCACGAGCGGGTTGAAGAAGTTTCTCATCTCGTAATACGGCAGGTAGACCAGCGTCGAGAAGATGTCGTCGTTCTTCATCCGGACGGCGATGGGCGTATCGCTGAGGACCCCGTTGTTGCGTGGCGTGCCCTGGAATCCCAGTGCGGTGGCGCGTGTGCCATCGCGGTACTCGAAGCGGTAGGCGTAGGAATTGCGAGCCATCCGCTTGATATCGGCGAGCTTGGGCAGCACGACACCGTAGTTTTCGCGGACGACCTTGAGCATGTTGCTACGGGTGAGGGCAGTCTCCATCAACTGCGGGTCCCAGCCTCCCTTTTCCCAGGAACCCGCTGCCATCGCATTCCAGAACCTCTCTCCCCGCAGTGCCTCGACCCAGCGGATCCCGGTTTCGCCGTGGTCGCGGCGTTCGATGATTGCCTGCAGCGCTTCGATGGTGTGGATGTCGCCTCCGTCGATCCCGCCGGGCCGCATCACCAGCGACTCGCGAATCTTCGCTTCCCAGGGCAGGTCGATGGCGGGCATGCGACGTGCGACCGGCAGCGAGGAACCGGCCATGAAGCCGAAGTCCATCCTGCGTGCGGTGTCGTACATCTTTCGTGCCCATTTCCAGTTCCACGAGAGGTGCTTGTCATTGAAGACTGGCGCGGTCCGACCGGTCTTGCGGAACACGTCGACGATCTTCTGGAAGTACTCGTACCGCGGATACAGCTTCTGGCCTCTCTCGTTGACAGGGTAGTCGCCGTGTTCACCGATCAGCAGCACGCCGTCGACGGCCAGTTTGCCGGTGCCCAGTGTCAGGGCTTCTTCGATGGTTCCGGCGTGCTTCATTCCCGGGTACCGTTTCAGACGTTCACGGCTGAGGTCGTTCTCACCGACCTGTTCGACGTACAGCGAAACGACATCCATGTCGGGCCGATGGTGCCGGCCGTTCCAGCCATAGCCTTCGAGGAACCGATCTACGATGTGCTGCGAGTGGGAGTACTTGAAGTAGGTCGTCGTGACAGCGGCGATCTTCAAGCGTCGACGGCGACTGGCCGCATGGACCGGCAGCAACGGGCCGGCCAGTCCGGCAATCCCGGCGGCGGAAGCGAGGGAGCTGTTCAGGAACTGGCGACGCGAGGTGTTCATCAAGAGTCCTTGCCTGTTGTTACAGCGAGTGGTGCCGTTCAGCGAGTTTTGGGAAGCGACCAGCGGGCCGCTTCGATGTGGGTCTTGCCGCCCTTGTTGCGATAGCTGTAAACGGTCACCAGCGAACCGTCGGCATTCTGGATCGTGTTACCGAATCCGCCACCGCTGGATCCGAAGTTGACGTCGCTGATCACCATGCGGTCGTTGATGAAGTCCCAGCTTTTGCCGTCGTTGTCGTTGAGGATGGCACGCACGCCGAGGCTGTGACCGTCGGTCGGATTGCTACGGACCGTGAATGTCAGCAGCGTCCGGCCGTCGGCGAGAGTCAGGAACCGGGGGTACATTTCTCCATAGGTTCCGAAGTTCCCGAACTTGTTGTGTCGCCGAAACGTCTTGCCGTTGTCACCGGAGACCCACAGCATCATACGGTCGCCCTGGTCACCACTCTCCTTCTTCAGCTTTTCAGGTGTCCCCGGGATGTGCCAATGCGGCCCGGTGCGATCGACGCGGACCGGATGCAGGATCTTGCCGGTGGGGGTGCGGTAGGTCACCGTCTGAGAGAAGAAGCCGTCGACGTCGATCCAGCCCCTGGTGTCCGGACGCAGCGACCGGTCCCAGGTCTTGCCGCCATCGGCAGATCGCCAGATGCGGACGACCTTCGGTGCGTTCTTGTGACCGTCCTGCATGCTGACGCCGATACAGGCCAGCATCTTGCCCGGCCGCTTCGGGTCGGGGATCTCGAACCCCATCCAGTCGGCAGACGTGGCCGCCTTATCGGGGAATCCGTCGGGTCCGATGCGAATCTCGGACCAGGTCTTTCCCTCATCCACAGACCGAAAGATCTTGCTGTGAGTGTGCCTGGAGGGATTCAGCACGTCGTTGGCCAACCAGTGGCAGGTCATCAGCAGGCTGCCATCGCTCAGCGTCGTCAGCCCAAACTCGCGACCCTGGACATCCAGTCGTTCCTCACGAGGCCCCCAGGTCTTGCCACCGTCCTTGGACCGCCAGAAGATCGCTCGTTCAACATAGCCCTTGATGCCGGGAATGGGTCCGAAACAGAAGGCCACGACCAGCAGATCGCCACTCTTGAGCCGGGTAGCGAATGGCTTGTAGTCGTTGGGAATCCCCAGCGGCGTGCGGACCGCGAGAATCTCCGATCTCTTCAGTCGCTTCGGCTTGAGGATCTCGATTCCCTTGGAGGTGCTGGGCGGCGCGGCGACGGTGGCCACGGGGCCCAGCAGGATCGTGGCGATCAGAAGAATGGCTGCAGTCGGTGACTGGCGGCGGGTGGGGTGCGACATGTGAAGCTTCCTCTAAGCAGGTCGATCGAGACGGGAGAAGCGTTGCCGCCGGCCGGTCTCGTGTTGCCGGGCCCGGCCATCATACACGCTTCGAGTTCGAGGCACGTCCGGACGACAGTTTGGAACGACCCGACCGCGAGCGGACAACGTCAGGCGGGCGAGTTGTCAGCCGAGGGCCGTCTCGAGGGGATCCGCTGCCAATGTCCCATCTGGTCATACTGCCTGGTGATTACCAGCCAGATCATCCAAAGCAGACGGCCGACGTTCTTGCCCATGGATAAGTGGGACCTTTCGTGAGAGATTTTCACAGGGCTGTGAAACCTGCAGATGCCCCAGGTGCTTGCATCCCAAATGTCCACGTCCAGGAACCCCGACAAACTCTTGACCTGTTTCACCGCAGATTGTTCTTGAGAGGACTTGATGATGTTCACCCGGTATCCGGGTTCGAGAACAAGGTTCACCTCAAGGCCTGATTTCACATAGATCTTACTAAGGACCTGTAGAGCGTAGATCTCATCGATCTGTCCGCGACGTGGGTTTCGGGATCCACCGCCCTGGACGTCGGCATCGGGCTGCGAAATCGCACAATCGCGGCCGAGCGAATAGCCGCGACCCCAATCAAAGTACTGGCGGCTCAACCTGGCAGGGATCTGCACGAAGACCGCGTGCAGAAACACGAGTCCGCCGAGCCACCTCGTCCTGCTCCTGAAGCGTCGTCGTGGCCCAGCCAACCGTCGTGTAGTTGGCCCAGGCGAACCGTGGCATGAATCAGATCCGTACCAGTTGCGCCCAGGCGAGACGAAACCGGCGTGGTTTGCGATGACGACGACAGGCCTTCAGGCGAGCAACTCTCGGATCACCTCGCCCTGGACATCAGTCAGACGGAAGTCGCGACCGTTGAAACGATAGGTCAGTTGCTCGTGATCGAATCCGGCCAGGTGCAGGATCGTGGCGTGCAGGTCGTGAATGTGGTGTGGGTTCTCGACCGCCTTGTACCCGAACTCGTCGGTCGCTCCCACGTGGACGCCTCCCTTGATACCACCCCCGGCAAACCACCAGGTGAAGGCGTTGGGATTGTGGTCGCGGCCGGTGCCCGTGCCCTGGGAATCGGAAGTCCGCCCGAATTCCCCGCCGCAGACCACCAGGGTCTGCTCGAAGAGGCCACGCTGCTTGAGATCCTCCAGCAGAGCACCGATGCCCTGGTCGGTTTCGAGAGCGAACTGGCGATGATTCTTGTCGATGTTGAGATGCCCGTCCCAACTGGCCTGGTTGCCGGTGCCACCACTGTAGATCTGCACGAATCGCACGCCCGATTCGACCAGCTTGCGGGCGATCAGGCACTGTCGCCCGAAGAACTTCGCCGTGGGATGTTCCATTCCATACAGTGACTGGATGTGCGCAGGTTCGTTATCGACGGCGAGCACGTCGGGAGCAGCCATCTGCATGCGAAATGCCAATTCGAGCGACTTGATGCGGGCGTCGAGCTGCGATTGGTCGGCGAATCGCTGGCGGTGTCGTCGGTTGAGTTGATTTGCAGCCTCCAGCAGGCGACGTTGCCGCACGGCGGTGATCGTCTCGGGACGCAGCAGGTCGTCGATCGGGGCCCCGGTCTCCTTGACCCGGGTGGCCTGGAACACGCTGGGCAGAAATCCGCTGCCCCAGTTCTGTGCGTGGTTCTTGGGCAAGCCGCGACCTCGGGCGTCCGACATCACCACAAAGCCCGGCAGGTTGGCATTCTCGGTCCCTAGCCCATAGGCCAGCCACGATCCCACGCAGGGGAACCCCATCCGGCTCAGGCCCGTGTTCATTTCGAACAGGGCCGGTGAGTGGTTGTTCGAGAGCGAGTAGCAGGAATGGACAAAGGCCATGTCGTCGACGTGGCGGCTGGTGAACGGGAGGATCTCCGAGGACCAGGTACCGCTTTGGCCATGTCGAGCGAAACGGAAGGGCGAGGCGAGCAGCTTGCCGCTGGTCTTGAAGAAACCGACTCGAGGGTCGGCGTCCCTGAGCATCTGGCCGTCACGTTTTTGAAGCTCGGGCTTGTAGTCCCAGGTGTCCAGATGACTGGCTCCTCCGTTGAGCACGATCCAGATGATGCTCCGCACGCCGGGAAAGTGAGCTGAACGGGCCGAGAGCGGGTGTTCGGAGTCGTAACCGACATTCCCGGCGAGCGCCTGCTGGCTGACCTGGATCGCGTCAAACGCCAGTGCGCCCGCGCCCAGGCCGGCGCACCGAAGCATGTCTCGTCGCGACACCTGCGGAGATTGATCCATTGGAAAGCGCGGCATTGCGACGGGTGTCACTCGACGTAAAGAAACTCGTTCAGGCAAAGCAGCATGTGGCAGAAGTCTCTCTGTGACTCGGGAGTACCGGGGGCCAAAAGCGCGGTGGCCAGTTGATGCTCATCTCTCGAGGGAACCCGGCCGACACACAGCAGAAAGCCCTGGTCGATGAATGCGGCGGAACGCTCGGCCTTTCCAGGTGCCAGACGTCGGCGAACCTGGTCGGCCGAGTCTCTCACGAACGGGTTGTTGAGCATCATCAGGGCCTGCGGAGCGGTCGTGGTTGTCGATCGCCGGCCGATGGTCTGCAGGCTGTCCGGGCTATCGAAGAGTTGCAGCAGCGGGATGAGTTTCGAGCGTTTCACACGAAGATAAACACTGCGGCGGGCGACGTTCTGATCGAGCGTTCCGGGGCCGAACATGGCGTGGTTGAGTCGGCCACTGACCGAGACCAGATTGTCGCGAATCGCCTCGGCGTCGAGCCGCCGGGGCTCGCGCCTCCACAGCAGTCGATTGGTCAGATCGGGATGTTCGGAATCCTCGGCATGAATGGCGTCGTCGCGCAGTGATGCCCGGTGCAACTGGTATCCCATCCGGTAGGTGGCGCTGGTGAGAATCAGCCGGTGGATCGGCTTCAATCGCCAGCCGTCACGGATCAATTCGGTGGCCAGCCAATCGAGCAATTGCGGATGTGTGGGCCGATCACCTCGACTTCCAAAATCGTTGGGTGTCGTGACCAGGCCTCGCCCGAAGTGGTGATGCCACAGTCGATTGACAATCACGCGAGCCAGCACGTGCCCTGCCCCGCCCCGGGGATCGGTGATCCAGCGGGCCAGGGCCACACGACCGGGTCGGCCGTCGAGTTTGCTGAACCAACGTGTCTGCTGGACGTCGGTCCCGACCAGGAAAGATGGAAATCCGGTCGAGACGACGTCGCGAGCATCGTCTGGATCGCCGCGGACGAGGAACCTCACGCTGGCCGGAAAGCTCGGCAGATTCTTGAAGCTCGGCTCAGCGGTGACCTGCATCATGATCCGCTTGTCAGCCGATTCAGCGGCGGCATAGATGGTCCAGTCCCCCGCGGAAGTCTTCAGCGGGCGTGTCGCGCTGACGGTGGCAGCGAAGGCGGCGGTGAAACTGTAGTACTCGTCCTGGCTGATCGGATCGTACTTGTGGTCGTGACATCGTGCGCAACCGATCGTCAGCCCCAACAGGGCCGTGCCGGTCGTCGAAGTGAAGTCGTCGAGCTTGTCGTAGCGTTGCTGGACGAAGTCCTTGCGAGTCTGGATACGGTTCTCGACACCGGCCACCAGGAACCCGGTCGCCACGACGGCCCAGGGGTCGTCCGGTTTCAGTTGGTCTCCGGCCAGTTGCAGCCTGACGAATTGGTCAAAAGGCATGTCCTGGTTCAGAGACCGGATGACGAAGTCGCGATACCGCCAGGCGTGCTTGCGGTCGTAGTCCATCTCGAACCCGTCACTCTCGGCGAATCTCGCGACATCGAGCCAATGCCGCCCCCAGCGTTCGCCGAACCGCGGGTCGCCGAGCAGGCGGTCGACGGTCTGGTTCCAGTCAGCAAGGCTGCCGACGGCATGCCGCACTCGGTCGGGTTGCGGAGGCAGTCCGAGGACGTCGAACGTTGCCCGTCGCAGCAGTACGGTATCGGTTACGGCTGGCCCAGGTCGTAACCCGGCCGCGGCGTGTCGTGCGGCTACGAACGCGTCAATTGGGTTGCGAGCCCAGGTCGATTCGATCCGCGGCACCGCCGGCCGTTTCAGGGTTCGCCATGACCAGAAACTGCGAGCCTTTGCGGGGTCGAGCCGTGTGTCGGGGGGCTCAGCGGCCCGAGGTGACGCCGGCAGGGAGGCAACGCAGAGCACCACGAGAAGGGCACGGCTGAGATGTTGGCGGCTCATGACGTCAGAGTCAGCGGAGATGGTCGAAACGACTCGCCGACCATCGTATCTCGCACGACAGGTCGCGGCCAATCCGCAGATGGGGTGTTGAGGAGCGTGCAGAGTCGTCGCCGCATGCTGTGATCGACTATTGTGCAGGCGGCATGCTGGAAAACCCGAGTACGACGAAGTGGCTACTTCTCCCGGCGGGAGGTTTGGTGCAAAACCTGTGCCTGGGAGTGCTGGTCGTGTCGACGGGTCTGTGCGCCTGTGCCGTGGCCGAGATCCCACAACCGTTCATCTGCATGTACGGCCACCACGAC